>Ga0255055_10000033_pt1 | contig 96103 bp, 94 predicted proteins | sample JV7_2_27_MG_FD_188633 | JGI IMG/M metagenome (GOLD analysis project Ga0255055, IMG submission 188633) | Seawater microbial communities from Jervis Inlet, British Columbia, Canada - JV7_2_27 | ecosystem: Environmental > Aquatic > Marine > Inlet | place: Canada: British Columbia | collected... | reverse complement strand
CGACTACGACGACGACCACCACGGTGCCGACGACGTTGCCGACGACCTTGCCGACGACGACGCCCACGACCACCACGTCGACGACGTTGCCGGGTGAGTGCTTGTTCAAATGCGACGCGGCCGAAGGAGTCTGTGTGGCCGCTGCCGACGATGACAAGCTGACGTGCGAAGAGTCGTGCGCCGATAAGCACAAGGGCAAGAAGAAGAAGAAGAAGAAGGGTAAGAAGCACGGTGCCGACGACGACCGCCACCACCACGGTGCCGACGACGACCGCCACCACCACGGTGCCGACGACGACCGCCACCACCACGGTGCCGACGACGACCACCACCAGTCTAAATGCGAAAAGAAATGCGAGAAAGATCACGACAAGGCGGTGAAGAAGTGTGAGAAGGACGCCAATAAGTGTCGCAAGGACTGCTGATTAGAAATGATGACCTAGGCCATCGGCGATAAGCGCGATGGCGGATAGGCATCATAAGCGGGTCTACCCAACGTCCGATAACGCGCGAACTGTAAACTCCCGCGGGGAAGTGGGCACAACGGATGGCTTCCCCCCGTGCTCCGCGAAAACTCGGTACAGGCTGAGATCATTGGGCTTTTCTTTCACTGCTAGAGTTGCCCGATGACGTCCATATTTGCCCTCGCAGTCGCTGTATTCGGATCATTCTTCAGGGGCAAGCATGCGCTCGTCCTTGAGAACCTCGCCCTGCGGCAGCAGCTCGCTGTCTACAAGCGAGTAAAAAAGCGCCCGCGGCTCCGATCAACCGATCGAGCTTTCTGGGTGTGGCTTTCCAAGTTCTGGGCCGGTTGGAAGACGCCCCTCATCCTCGTGAGACCCGAGACTGTGATCCGATGGCACCGTCGGGGTTTCAAACTCTACTGGCGCCAGAAGTCGAGAACCAGGAAGATCGGCCGAGCCACAATTCCACGTGAGCACATCGACTTCATCCGCCGCATAAGTGCCGATAATCCGAGCTGGGGCGAAGACAAGATCTTTGAAGAGCTCGATCTCAAGTTGGGCATCAAGCACTCAACCAGTACGATTCGAAAGTACATGGTGAAACGACCATCCCCAGGCGCTCAGCAGACCTGGAGGACATTTATCAAGAATCACGGTCGCGAGATCTTCGCATGCGACTTCATGACGCAGCACACCGCGCTCTTCACCGTGATCTACGTATTCGTGGTCATGGAGCTCAATACACGGCGAATCGTTCACGTCAATGTCACCACGCATCCATCACTTCCATGGGTCAAGGGACAGATCCGTGACCTTTCCGCCTTCGACCGTTCACCCCGCTTTCTCTTGCACGACAACGACGGAATCTTCGGGCAGTTCGGACATCCAAAGAAGGGCTCGAAAGGCAAGCACTATCGCTGCCACCTCGATCTTTGGCTAGATGAGGTGTTGGAGATCAAGGGGCTGCCGACTCCCTATCGCGCACCAAACGCGAATGCCCACCTTGAGCGTTTCCACAGGACACTTCGTGAGGACGCTCTGAATCAGTTCATCTTCTTGTGCGAAGATCATGTTCGACGGGTCGCACGTGAATTCGTCGCCTTCTACAACGGCGCGCGTCCGTCGCAGGCAACACATGCCATACCTGAGCCGTACTCTGAGCTGCAGAAGCCGCCACCGAAGAACGGAAACCTAATCGCGCTCCCAGTCCTTGGAGGAATTCAACACGACTATCGCTTGGCAGCGTAGGTCCTTCCCCTCGCGAGTCGCCGCATCACATCAAGTTCGCCGGCACCTCAAGAACCTGCGGGTCGCCGAGGCCTGCCCTGCTCTGGCGATCACAAGCTCCAGGCCAAATCGACCCGCCCGAAGCCTCCAGATCGCGGTCCCCGCAGACCTGCAAACCCCATCTGTCCGCTCGGTGATCGCACGTAGGAAGTATTCGCGGAGTACGGGGGGAATCGGGAACGGCATCGAGGTCTCCGCGTCGCTTGAGCCAGCGCAGGAAGGTGCGGAACTGTCGTATCTCCTCGGGCTTACGCGGTGGCTCGGAGATGCGACTCCCTTCTGATGCTCATCCGCCAAGGGGAAGTGCCCATCGGGGATCCTCCTGGCGTCTGATCTCGTCGGGCCGGCGATCAATCGCAGGCGCCGCGGGGTCTGAACACGGACCAGAAACGCACTGGGATGCCTCGGCCTCGGTCGGAGTGTTCTCATTCGGTTCGAAGCCTCTATACTCGATCCGAACGGGAGGAAATCATGGCGACTATTCAAGACCGCATGTTTCGCGCTGCCAAGCTGGATGTCCGGCTGTACGAGGAGGTGGAGGCCGATCGCGATGCGACGGTGCAGGCGATGACCGTGGTCGTCCTGGCCGCGGTTGCGGCCGGAATCGGAAGCCTCGGAAGCGGGAGTGCGCTCGGAATCGTAACCGGTACCATCGTGGCCCTCGTCGGCTGGCTCGTCTGGGCCTTCCTCACCTACTACATCGGGACCCGACTGCTGCCCGAGCCGGAGACAAGTGCGGATTACGGCGAGCTGCTGCGCACCATCGGCTTTGCCAGCGCGCCCGGACTGATTCGAGTCTTCGGGATCATTCCGGGCCTCGGCGTCCCCCTCTTCTTGGTCGCCGGAATCTGGATGCTCGTTGCCATGGTGATCGCGGTCCGGCAGGCCCTCGACTACACGAGCACGCTGCGGGCCGTCGGCGTCTGCCTGATCGGCTGGTTGGTGCAGGCCGTAATTCTAGTTCTCGCCGCACCGCTGATCGGTCTGGGATAGAGGTCCGACCCATCTGGCTCATCGCTGCGATCAAGCGGCACCGCCCACTCCGGCGCTCTTGGCCGACCGATCGACACTCTCGCCTGCAGCGAGGAGTAGGAGATCTCGAGTTCCCCCCACAGTTCTTCTGTTCCGGGATCTCGGGTACCGGAGCCTCGACGACTACGCCCGCGGGGAACTCGGCATGGCGCCAAGCCGAGCCCGGGCCCTGCTGCGCCTGGAGCGTCTGACGCTGTCCTCGCCGGCGTTTCGGGAGGCGTGGCGCGCGGGGCGTATCTCGTGGACGCAGGCCCATGCCCTGGCGCCGCTGCTGGTGCTCGAGCAATCGCTCCCCTGGCACGGGGCTTGGATCGAGCGGGCCCGCCACGGTGCAGCGCCACATCGAGCGGGCTCGGGGTCGGCCATCGAGACGGAATCAGGCCTTCGAGGAGATGCTCGATCACGCCCTCGAGGCCTGGGGCCGCGATCGGCCCCTTCCCAAGAAGTACCGGGTGTTCTCACGCGACGGCTGGCGCTGCACGGTTCCCGGCTGCACGGCGTACCGGAATCTGCAGGATCACCACATCCAGTTCCGTGCGGCGGGCGGCTCGAATGATCTGGACAACCGCACGACGCTCTGCGTCTGGCATCACCTGCGGGCGGTTCGCGCCGGCCTGATCCGCTGCACGAGCCGGGCCCCCGGCCAGCTGCGCTTCGCCCTGGGTCTTCGCGAGGGCCGCGCGCCGCTGGAGATCTATGCGTCGGGAGATCTCGTGTCTGGGGGTCAGTGATGGCGTGAAGACGGATCACCAGGGGCGGCCGAGGAGCTCCGACCAGGAGTACTCCAGCTCTCCCTCGTATACGGGGTGGAACTCCTTCGGCAGGTCGCGGTAGTCCACATCCCGCCAGTACGGGCTCAGATCGCCGGTGTGATTGGTCACCCAGAAGAGAGCGGTACTGTGGGGCTCCTTGCGCAGCCTGTCGAGCATCCCCGCCAGGGTCTTGCCCGTGTAGGTCAGGTCGAGCTCCAGACCGTCCTCGGCAGCCAGCTTGAACGCCTCGACGCCGGAGTCGGTCGTGTGGAGGAGCATCAGCTTGTTCCGGACGTCTTCGGTGATTGGCTGGGGATGGAGGACGACCGCGCACTCGAGACCGAGCTGCTTGCAGAAGATGGCCGCGGCGACTCCCTGGTTGGTGCCGATTCCGCCCATGGTGGCCACCGTGTCGTAGCCGCGCTTCTTAAGCGGCGCGTACTCGAGCTCGAACTTGCGGACCTTGTTGCCGCCGTAGTCCTCGTTGTTGAGATCGTCGCGCTTGACCCAGACCTTGTCGGTGTAGCCCTGGCCGAGCGCCTTGGCGACGTTCGGCATCGGTCGGACCGGGGAGGGATAGACCCCGAGGCCCAGGGTCGGGATCGTCTTCTCGAGTTCGGGGAACCTCTCGAAGAGAGCGTATTCGGACTCGGATGTCACCGTACGTTTCGCGAGGGAGGGGTCGGGCTACTCCTCGATCTCCTGTTTCTCCGAGCCCTCGCGGAGCCACATCACGGGCCTGTACTCGCGAGCGACCATCCCCTCTTGCTTGAAGGCGGGCCAGCCCAGGACCAGCGTCGTGATGACCTCGAAATGTGGCAAGAGGTTGATCTTGTCCGCGATGACCGGGATCCCGGGTACCAGGAATCCGCACCAGCAGGCCTTGATGCCGAGAGAGTTGGCCACGAGGTTCATGTTCTGGCCGCAGATCCCGATGTTCAGGTGCTGACCACTGATGGAGCGCTTGTCGGCGGCCAGCAGGATTACGCACGGCGCGTTGAGCGAAGCGGGCAGATTCTTCTTGGCGATCGAGCCCATTCCGCCCAGGGCAATCCGCGGATCGAACATGCCGGGTGAGCTCTCGGCCATGGGGGCCATGTGCGGAATCAGATCGTCGTTCTTGAAGTTGTTGAACATCCCGTTGACCATGGCCCAGACGGCCTCGTCCATCTGCTGGATCAGCGCCCTGTCGGTGATGACGATGAACTGCCAGGGCTGGCAGTTGCCCGCACTCGGGGCGAATCGACCCGCCTCGAGCACCCGCCTGATCAGATGGTCGGGTACGGGTTTGTCTTCGAAGTTCCGTACGCTGCGCCTGTTGAGAACGGCCCGCTCGATGGCGTTCCACTCGTCGAGATTCCCGTCGACGTCCCTTGGCTTGAGCGGCATCTTGTACGGCAGGGGGTGTGGCTCCGTCACCCAGAACCCGCTCTTTACATGGTAGGTCTCGGCGATGGAAATCGCGTCGGTCGGACAGGCCACCATGCAGTTGGAGCAGCTGAAGCACTCGTACTCGTCCTTCAAATCGGGAGTTCCATCCTCCTCCATGGTCCAGCACTTGAAAGGACAGTTGTCCACGCAGAGGCCGCAGCTGGTGCACTTGTCCTCATCCACTTCCATGACGCCCATCTGGACGTCCTTGGGCCGCACGATCTGCTTTAGCTGATCCGGATCCATGACATGTTCCTTTCGAGGATCGACACCCCGCCCCAGTTTGTCACATTTGCCCGAGAAACCAAGGCGGCGCCCGCAGACGGCAATCTCGGACCGGATCCCTCCCTGAGGGCACATTCAGAAAGCCCGGAGCAGGCAAACGCGATCAGTTCCCGGCCTCCACCAGGTGAGTTGGTTCGCTCGCGCCCACGCGGCGCGCGAGCGGGCGCATGGACATCGCGACCACTGCCGCGACCAGCATCATCGCGACGAAGACGTAGAAGACCGGCAGATAGGTTTCCTGACGGTCGAAGTAGATCCCCGCGCCGACGGGCCCGAGGGCGCCGCCCACGGTTCCCATGATGTTGAGAACGCCGTAGAGGGCGCCGAAGTGCTTCATTCCCAGGTACCCGCTGGTGAGCAGAGGGTTGAGGACCAGCGGCGCTCCGCAGGCGAATCCGTATAGCGCTGCGAACACCAGGACGATCCAGTAAGGCTGCGCGAATGTCAGAATCGCGATCGAGATCGCGAACAAAACACAGGCGCCGGCCATCGCGTTCCTGGCGCTCCATCGGTCGGCGAGCGGCCCGACCGACAGCTTGCCCAGGATCATCACCCCCATCACCAGGCTCCAGGCGAAGGCTGCCCTATCCGGCGAATGCTCCAGATCGGTGAGGTAGGCCACGGAATGATTGCCCAACCCGCCCGCCACCAAACCCATGATGAGCATGACGGCGGCGATCTGCCAGAAGCTCCGCAGCGAAAGCGCCTCCTTCACGCCGACGCCCCAGTTCTCTTCGGCGTCCGACCTGTCGGCGCCGGCATCCCGGTACGGCTCGAGTCCGACGTCTGAGGGATGCGTGCGAATTGCCAGCAGGACGACGGGGATCACCACGACCATGATCGTGATCCCGCTCAGCGCAAATGCCGTCCTCCAGCCGTAGTTGAGGATGATCCAGTTCGCGACGGGTGACATGACCATCCCGCCTGCGCTGGTGCCGACGAATGCACCGCTCATCGCGGTGCCCCTCCGCGATATGAACCAGTTCGAAATGATCAGTGAGCAGGGGATGATCGACGCGCACATCAGCCCGCAGCCGATCGCGACGAAGACCAGGTACAGCTGCCAGAGGCCCGTGATCCGACTGCCGGCGAGCAGACCGAGGCCGATCATCAGCGCTCCGGCAACCATCACGGGTCTGGCGCCGATCCGGTCGATGATGATTCCCGCGATCGGTGCAGCAACGGCGGTTCCGATCGAGCCCATCAGCAACGCGACGGCCAGCGCCCCTCGCCCCCAGTTCATGTCCTCGGCGATGGGCTTGAGGAAGATCGGGAAGGTATTAAGAACCATTCCCCAGACGAGGAACAGGATGACGAAGCAGGCAGCGACGACCACATAGCCGTAGAACAGCCTCGGGGAGGGCGGGGGCGCCATGGATCGGTGCTCCTCTTGATCAGATCAGCTTCTTCCGAGCAGCTATGACTCTCCCTCTCGGGATCCCTTAGCATATCAGCGCAGACCTCCCGGAAGGACTCTCTGGCCCGGCGCGGAGCCGGGGCCAGGCCCGCAGCTTGCCTTCTGAAACAGAAAACGTCTTTTCAATCAGTGATTTGACTAGCCGATCTGAATGTAGCTTCGAAGCTCTGGTCGAGCTCCCGGATTACAGCGACCCGCGGATTTCACCGATGTCCTGAGTCATGCTTCCCGAGCCCTACCGCACCTTCGAGACCCGCACCTTGAAGGATCTGGTGTCCTACGGCGATCCCGCCGACGAAGAACCGAGGTCGGAGGAGTCGATCCGTGGCGAAGATGACGCCTCGCCCCGCCGGAGAGTCTTTGGGGAACGTCGCCGCTCGCGGTCCCTGGCGAGCGGGAAGGGAAGGAAGAGAGGTAAGAATGGCGGCTGGGCGCGCCTGGGTGGGCGGCTGATCTCCAGGACCGGGCCATCGTAGACCGCGGGCGCGATTCTTCCACGAGATTGCGATCAACCGGATCCCGACGGGACACATCCGCTGGGGAATCTGTCCTATCATCGGTCGCCCATGATGCTCGTCTCGCGAGCGCTGGCATCGCTGCTCTGCCTCACCGGTCTTACGGTGGCCGGACATCGGGCCGACGGTGCGGTCTTGCCCCTCGTCGACTCCAACGCGGCCTTTGCCTTCAACCTGTACCAGGCCGTTCGCGAACCAGACGGGAACCTCTTCTTCTCGCCCTATTCGATCTTCGTGGCGCTGGCGATGGCCCGGGCCGGCGCCGCCGGTGAGACCGCCTCCCAGATGGACGCGGTTCTCCACCTGCCTGGGGAGGGCGTTGCCCAGGGCCACCGCGAGCTCGCGCAGCAGCTCGAGCCGCCTCTCCTCGCCGAGAGAGATGAGGAGGGAACCCGGCGGACCCCGGCCTACCAGCTGAACATCGCCAACGCTCTATGGGGCCAGGAAGACCTCCCTTTCCAGAAGGGATTCCTGGCGGTTCTCGAGGACGACTACGGCGCGCCGCTCGTGCGGGTGGATTTCGAGAAGTCCGGAGAAGTTCGGGACCGGATCAACGCGTGGGTCGCGGAGCAGACCCGAGAGCGGATCAAGAACATCATTCCCGAGGGACAGCCCAGCCCGGATGTCCGCCTGGCCCTCGCCAATGCGATCTACCTGAAGGCGTCCTGGGCGGACCCCTTCCCGGCGGGCAGAACCGCGGAGGCTCCCTTTACCATGAGCGCGGGAGACGAGGTCACGGCGCACTTCATGCATCAGACCCAACGCCTCGGATACGCCGGGATGGGTGACGTCCAGGTGCTCTCGCTCCCCTACCGGGATGCGCGCATGTCGATGATCATCCTGCTTCCCAGAAAGAACAGCAGCCTGGAGGGCTTGGAGGCAAGGCTCGATCCGGAGCAGCTCGCCACCTGGCTCTCGGCACTTCGCCCGACCCACGTCCGCGTGGCGCTCCCGCGCTTCGAGTTCGAGAGCTTCCTCGACCTCACGGAAACGCTCGCAGAGATGGGGATGCGCGACGCCTTCGACGGGGGGCGGGCCGACTTCTCGAACATGACCGAGGTGGAGCTCTTCATCAGCCTGGTGATGCACAAGGCCTTCGTTGCCGTGGATGAGCAGGGCACGGAGGCCGCTGCGGCGACCGCAGCGCTGATGGCCACCGGGGCTCTCGCCGAGCCGACGGTCGAGTTCCGGGCGGATCACCCATTCCTTTTCTTGATCCAGCACCGAGACACGGGCGCAATTCTCTTCTTTGGACGCGTCGCCGACCCGACGCAGCCCTGAATTCCGCGGCATCGAGCGGTAGGCCGAGGTGCGCGCTCATCTTCTCGGCGCAGAAGACTTGATCTGCGCGGCGAAGATCTCCGGGTCGGTGGTGGGGCGCTGGCAGACCCGGTTCTCGCACACGTAGCTGGTGACCTGGCCCTCTCGGGCGACCTTTCCGGCCACCAGGGGGACGGCTGCGGAGTGCGCGCTCAGATCGTCGCCCTCGGTGGCCACCGCGAGGATCCGGTTGGGCAAATGGGCAGAGCGCAGCGGCGCCAGCATGGAGGCCAGGTCACCGCCGGAGGGGGGCCGGATCACGATGATCTCCTTGGTCGCCTCGAGCTGGAAATCGAGTGCCAGAAGCATCTCGGAGACCGCCGTCGGTGCACGTGTCAGCATCTCGTGGAAGGCCGAGAAGAGCCTCGCGGCGCGCTCGCGATAGCGGTCGTCACTCGTGAGTTCGGCGAGGCGGAGGAGGTTGCGGGCGGCCACCGAGTTGCCGGACGGAAGAGCGCCATCCTGGCTGGGCTTCTCGCGGGCCAGAAGACGCTCGTGGTCGTCGGCGTTCTTGAAGTAGCCGCCGCCCGCCTCGTCGGCGTAGTGGACGTCGAGGGTCTCCTGGAGTGAGAGCGCCTCGCGCAGCCATCGCGGATCCGCGTCGGCCTCGTACAGGTCGAGAAGAGCGGCGATGAAGAAAGCGTAGTCTTCGAGAAAGGCCGGCCCAGCGGCGCGCCCGTCCTTGAAGGCCCGCAGGAGGCGTCCGTCTGACCGCATCTGCTCCAGCACGAAGCGCGCGGCTCGCCGGGCGGCCTCGGTATAGGCTGGCTCATCCAGGGCAAATCCCGCCTGTGCGAACGCCGAGATCATCAGCCCGTTCCACGCGGCCAGGATCTTCTCGTCGCGAAGCGGTGCTGGCCGGCGGGCGCGGGCCGCGTAGAGCTGCTCGCGCGCCGCACGAATGGTCGAGAGCAGGTGCTCGCGCTCGACCCCCAGCTCGAGTTCCGCGGGATCGCGCTCCCGGTGGAGCACATTGCGGCCCTCGTGGTTGCCCTCCGCTGTGACACCGAAGTATGCGTTCACGTAGGCGGCGCGCTCCGCACCGACGACGGCTTCGATCTCCGGCGGTGTCCAGGTGAAGAACCAACCCTCTTCCGACTCGCCCTCTGCGTTCAGGCTGTCGGCATCGGTGGCCGAGTAGAATCCGCCCTCCGGCGAGGTCATCTCGCGTCTCGCGTACTGCAGGATCTCATGGGTCACCTGCGCGAAATCCGCGCGCCCCGTGGCCTGCCAGGCCTCCAGGTAGTCGAGTGCGAGAAGCGCGTTGTCGTAGAGCATCTTCTCGAAGTGCGGGACGAGCCAGTCCGGATCGGTGGAGTAACGGTGGAAGCCACCACCGATCTGGTCGCGGATGCCGCCGGCCGCCATCTGTTCGAGGGTGAGCGTTGCCAGCTGCAGCGCTTCCGGGTCGCCCGTGCGGCGGTGGAAGCGCAACAGGAACCGGATCGGAAGGGAGGCGGGGAACTTCATGCGCCCGAGGAGTCCTCCTCGGGCTCGATCGGCGTTTCGCGCATAGGAGGACTTGGCCAGCCGCAACGCGTCGTCGCCCGGGACCTGTGTCGCCGTGGCCGTGACGGCCTCGAGATCCTGCTTGATGAGGGCGGTGAGCCGATCTGCGACCTGTTCGAGCCGTCCGCGGTCCTGTGAGTAATGCCGCTGGATCGCCTGAAGAACCGTCGCGAAGCCCTGATGGGGGCCGTGATCGCGGGGGGGGAAGTAGGTTCCCCCGTAGAAGGGCTTCCGCTCCGGCGTCAGCCAGACGCTCAGGGGCCAGCCGCCGCTTCCGGTCATCGCCTGGACCGCACTCATGTAGACCGCGTCGACATCCGGACGCACCTCGCGATCCACCTTGATCGCGATGAAGTGCTCGTTCAGGATCCGGGCGATCTCCGCTTCGTCGAAGGACTCCTCCTCCATGACGTGGCACCAGTGGCAGGTGGAGTAGCCGATGCTGAGGAAGACCGGACGATCGAGACGCTTTGCCTCCGCGAAGGCCTCTTCGCCCCATGGGTACCAGTTCACCGGGTTGTGGGCGTGCTGCTGGAGGTAGGGACTGGCCTCGAGCAGCAAGCGGTTGGTGTAGAGAGGTGAGCCGTCCCCCCGAAGGTTCCGGGTTCGCGGGAGTTCCTCCCGGGCGCGGGAGGAGAGGGCGCCGGCGAGCTGGCCCCTGAGCTCCGCGGAGAACGGGGGCGCCCCCGGGAGTGCTTCGGGGATCTTCGTCAATTCGGCCTCCGAGGGTGCGCGCGTCCCACTCACCGAGGGCAAGGAAAGACAGACGAGACTGGAGGCGAAGAGGGCCGCCCCGCATCTCACCTGCACGTGTCCGATCACCCCGTTTCTCGCGGCATCCGTTCCATCCCCGGGTAATCCAAGTCTACCCGGCGATCGAGGCCCCCCCCAAAAGCTGCGCTGCGGAGAGGCAGGCCGGCGTCAGGGCTCTTCGAGGTGATCGGTGTGATTGAAGCTCACCAGCTCGGGTCGGGGATCCATGACCAGATCGCTCACGGCGCAGTTCCCCATCACGCGCCGCCACGAGTTGACGTCACCGTCGACGAGGAGGGCGAGGCCGAGGGTGAGGGCGCCGCCGTGACCGACCACGATGGGGTTTTCGCCCGGGTGCGCGGCAGCGATTCGGCGAAGCACCCCGGCGTAGCGTTCGGCGACCTGCCGCGGGGACTCTCCGCCACCGGGCGAGTGGTCCGGATCCTCGCGCATCTGCTCGAAGAGGCGATGCTTCGCGGTGAGAACCCGGTAGCTGACACCCTCGAGGTTGCCGAGATGGTACTCGGTCAGGTCGGGTTCGATTCGGGTCTCGAGTCCCAGCGCATCCGCGATGGCGCGGGCGGTGTGGCGGGACCGGATCAGAGGGCTCGCGTAGACGGCTGCGGCCTCCGGCCGGGTATCGGCGAGGTGGCGCGCCACCCGCTCGGCCTGGCGGCGGCCCCGGTCGGTCAGCTGCGTATCGATGGAGCCGTGCCAGACCCCCTCGACGTTGGCCGTGGTCTCCCCGTGCCGAACCAGCGTGAGAACCGTCCCTGCGCTCATCGAGGACCAAGCATAGCGATCGGTACGCGGCCGACCCCGAGGGATTCCGACCGGGTCAGCCCCCCGTGTCCTCCCAGGCCCGCAGAAGCTCCCGCAGCTGTTCCTCGGTGTTGCAGCTCGGGTCCTCCTGGACCCGGCGGTTGAGGTAGTGCAGCGCCCGTCCCACCACGGGTCCGGGTCCGACCTCCAGGACCTCCATCACCTCGCGCCCACCGACGGCCAGACGCGTTCGCCGCAGGGCTTCCTCCCCGTCGCTCCGAACCCGTTCCAGGCCCTCTCGCAGCCTGGAGAGCCGTGAGCGGATCTCCGCGGCCTCCTTCCGGGTCACGCATCCCGAGGCGAGCTCCGCCTCGCGCAGCGCGAAGAGCCGATCGAGGTTGGCTTCTCCGGCCCGGTGGATCAGACGTCGCAGCTCAGAGCCCCGGTTCGGTGAGAGATGACGGTCGAGGGGGTGCGAGGCGAGCAGGGATTCGACATCGCGGACCACGGGAGCGGAGAAGCGGAGCCGGATCAGGATCTTCGCGGCACGCGTTCCACGCAGCCATCCGGCGAGGCGAAGCGGGAGCTCGGGCGGTAGATGGTCCACGAGACCGGCCGCGTCGGCGAGGACACCCGGTGCCACGGTGGCCTCGACGCCGGTCCGGCGCAGCAAGTCGAGCCCGGCTCCCGCTCGGGGTGCCAGGAGGAGCCGAGAGATCTCCTGGCGGATGCGGTGAGCGGCGAGCGACCCCACCGCCGGGCGGACCCGTGCCATGGCGTCCTCGAGCTCCGCGTTCGCCTTCACGGGAAGCTCGGCGACCAGACGCGCCGCGCGCAGCGCGCGAAGTGGATCCTCCTCCAGGCGCGCGCGGGTGGAGCCCACCGCTCTCAGTCGCCCGGCCTCGAGATCCCCAAGACCGCCCTGGGGATCCACGAAGCTGGGCCCGCCCCCGGCGAGCGGGTCGTAGGCGATCGCGTCGATGGTGAAGTCTCGCCGCGCGAGCTCGTCCTCGAGCAGCGCGCCGCCGCGAAAGCCCGTGACGTCCACCGGCCCGGCAGGAGTCGGGACCATGACCGTGCCATACCGGGGAGCGATCGGGATCGCGCGGGGAAAGAGCGCGAGGACCCGCTCGGCGGGCGCCGAGCTCGCGACCTCGTAGTCGCGCGCCACCGCCCCGCCGAGAAGAGCGCGTACACACGAGCCCACCAGCGCGGCCCGGTGGCCGTCGCCGGTGAGCTCCGCGAGAACCTCGCGGACCGGAGCCGGGAGAGGGAGCTTGCGATCGGCCATCCCGCCCAATGTATCGCCCGCGCGACTGCTTTTCGCGAACGCGACCGGTTCCGAAGAACTCCAGGGATGCGGGAGTGGGTGGCTCCCCACGGGGAATCTCCCTGCTCCGGGAATCTCTCACGCGCAACACATCATCGGTGACCGGCAGATCCGATGTGCCGGCGGCATTTATCCGGCAGCGAGCGCCCCAACGCCCACCATCGGGCTCGCGGGAGAGGCGGTGTGTCCCATCGAGTTCGGCGATGTCGCGGCTCGGTTTACTGCTACCGATGTGGCGGCTGCCCGCCCGGCGTGATCTGCGGCGATTAGCTGCCGGCGGAGCCAGCGTCGGCCGCAAGAACGACCCAGAACGGGGGAAGCGGAGCAATCCGCTTCCCCCGCTGTTATTTTGGGTGGGACGCGCGGTGGAGGGACGCCATGGCCGAGGGACGCGCCGGGCGCGAGATCGAGTTCGCCAGCGACGGAGAGCAGGTGAGGGGCTACCTCTCCCTCCCTCCCTCCGGGCGGGGGCCCGGCGTGATCGTGATCCAGGAGTGGTGGGGGCTCGTGCCCCACATCCGCGACGTCTGCGACCGGATGGCCCGCGAGGGCCTGGTGGCCCTGGCGCCGGATCTCTACCGCGGCGAGTCGACCGACGACCCGGACGCAGCGAGCCGGCTGATGATGGATCTCGAGATCCCTCGCGCGGCGCGTGATCTCGATGCCGCCGTGGCGGCGCTGCTGAACCACGATGCGGTGGACGGCGCGAAGGTGGGGGCCGTCGGCTTCTGCATGGGCGGGCAGCTCGCGCTCTTCGCCGCCACGCGCAACCGGCGAATCGGTGCGGTGGGCGATTTCTACGGGATTCACCCGAACGTCAGTCTCGATCCCTCGGGGCTGGAGGCCGCGGTGCTCGGAATCTTCGCCGAGCGCGACAGCTACGTGACCCCCGACACCGCCCGCAAGCTCGAATCGGATCTCACGGCCGCGGGCAAGCGCGCCCACTTCAGCATCTACCCAGGCGTCGATCACGCCTTCTTCAACGACACGCGGCCCGATGCCTACGACGCAGTGGCGGCAGCCCGCGCCTGGTCCGAGCTTCTGGCCTTCCTGCGAGCGGAGCTCGGGTGAGCGGGGGGGAGCTGGATCTCGTGGCCCGCGAGGCGGGCGGGGGCGGGTGGCGCAGGCCGACCCATCTGCCGATTCCGTTCGCTGGGCTTCGCGCCGAGCTCGAAGAGCGCATCTCCCGGGTCACCACGCGGCTGAACGACTACGGGTTCGACCCGTTCGGTGCGGAGCCGGGATACGCGGGCAAGGTGGCCTTGCTCGCGGCGGCCCTCTACCGCTACTGGCTCCGCGTCGAGACCCATGGCATCGATCGTGTGCCCGAAGGACGCGTGCTGCTGATCGGTAATCACGCCGGCAACACCCTCGCCTACGACGGGGCGATGCTCGCCATGGCGATGCTGCTGGAGGCGGAGCCGCCCCGTCTGGTCCGGGGGATGGGCGAGTACTACCTCCCGCAGATCCCCTTCTTCGGCACCCTCATGCACCGCTCCGGCTCGGTGGTGGGAACACCGGAGAACTGCGTCCAGCTTCTCGAGAACGAAGAAGCGGTGATGGTGTTTCCCGAGGGGGCGGAGGGCTTCGTGAAGCCCTTCCGCAAACGCTATCAACTCCAGCGCTTCGGCCTCGGCTTCATGCGGCTCGCCATCGGGACCGACACCCCCATCGTTCCCGTCGGAATCGTCGGCGGCGAGGAGCAGAGCCCCGGATTGGCCGATGTGAAGTGGATGGGCAAGCTGGTCGGGTCCCCCGCCTTTCCCATCACGCCCACCTTCCCGTGGCTGGGGTTCGCTGGCTTCGTGCCCTTTCCGGTCAAGTTCCGTATTCGCTTCGGAGAGCCCCTCCGTTTCGAGGGCGACGCGAACGAGGACGACGCGGCCGTCGAGAAGAGGATCACGGTGGTGAAGAAGTCGATCCGCAAGCTGCTGGCCGAGGCGCGCGCGGAGCGCAAGGGCTGGTTTTCCTGAGCGGGCAAGCCCGGCGAGGCGGCAGGCGAGCCGGGCGCGCAGCGAGGCGGAGCCGAGCGAAGATGTTGCTTGCTTGCCTCAGGTTTCGAGCAGCGCGATCTCCGAGGGATCGGTGAGCGGGCGAATGATCTCCAACGACACCGCGAGGCCCGAAGCCTCTCGCGAGACGTCGACCTCGAAGAGCCCCTCGCCGGGGAGTTCATAGTAGAAGTACAGCTCCTGGGCGCCGTCGCCGGGTTCTGCGCTCAGCCGCTCGGGTACCCGGGCCTGCTCGAAGAAGAGGCGGACGATCGCATCGATATCCTCTCGTGCGAGCTGGCGGAAGCGAAGCGTCTTCGCCTCGGCGTCGACCGTGAAGCGAGGGGGGTTTCCCACCCGGAAACCGATCCCCGTGGCCCCCTCGTCGAGTCCGAAGCGAAGGAAGCGGAGCAGTGAGGCGGCGTCGATGCGGCGGAGCGGTGTGCACACGGCGTGATCCCCCAGACCGGGCTTCTGAGGAGAAGCCCTTGCGATCTGAGGGACTTATCGGCGCACTTGCCGATCGCTTTAGCGCTTTCGGAGGATTTCCCTTCCTTCCCCTACTTCGAGGCGAGATTGCGCTCGAGGAAGCTCCAGTTCACCAGATTCCAGAAGGCCTCGATGTACTTCGGCCGTGCATTGCGGTAATCGATGTAATAGGCGTGCTCCCAGACGTCACAGGTGAGCAGGGGCTTCTTGCCTTCGGTCATCGGATTGCCCGCGTCCTTCGTCTGCTCGATCGAGAGCGTCCCGTCGGGATTCTTGACCAGCCAGCACCAGCCCGAGCCGAACAGGGTCGCGGCCTTGTTGGTGAAGGCCTCTTTGAACTTGGAGAAGGAGCCGTAGCTCTGGTCGAGGGCGTCCTTGACGGTGCCGGCGGGTTCGCCGCCACCGTCGGGGGAGAGGCTGTTCCAGTAGAAGGTGTGATTCCACACCTGGGCTGCGTTGTTGAAGAGGCCCCCGTCGGCCTTGCCGATGATGTCCTCGAGGCGGGCCTCGGCGAACTCGGTGTCGCGGATCAGATTGTTCAGGTTCTTCACGTAGGTGGCGTGGTGCGCGCCGTAGTGAAAATCGATCGTCTCGGCCGAGATGTGGGGTGCCAGCGCGTCCTTGGCGAAGGGGAGCTCGGGAAGCTCGATGGCCATTTGTCTTTCTCTCCTTTGGTTCCTGTCCGTGCGGTACCTGATCCCTTCCGCACGGCTTGGTTCAAATTGCTTTTATTATAGTAAGGAGTTGAAAAATTTATGCAACCCCATAGTTGCTTTTTTCCGATCTTGCCTTACCCTCTTTCCATAGGCCATAGGGTAGGGAATCCATGACGGCCGCACGCCGGAAGCTGCTCGAACTGATCAAGGCCGGGGGCCCCCAGACCGCCACCGAGATGGCGGAGCGCCTCGGGGTGACGCCGGTGGCGGTGCGCCAGCACCTCCAGGCGCTGGGCAAGGACGGGCTCCTGGAGTACGTCGAGGAGAGGCGGCCGGTGGGGCGCCCCGCCCGCCGCTGGAGTCTCAGCGAGGCGGCCCAGCCGTTCTTCCCCGACAGCCACCGGGAGTTCGCCGTGGGGCTGATCGAGGCCATCGACGGGGCCTTCGGTGGCGAGGGTCTGCAGCGGCTGGTCGAGGAGCGCATTCGCCAGCAGATCCGGCGCTACCGCCGGCGCATGCCGGGGCGCGACGCCCCTTTGGAGGACCGGGTGGCGGCGCTGGCCTCGCTTCGCAATGAAGAGGGGTACATGGTGGATTGGCACGCCGACGGCCAGGATTGCTGGGTCCTGGTGGAGAACCACTGCCCGATCTGCGCCGCGGCCAAGGTCTGCGAGAATCTCTGCGCCGGTGAGCCGGCCCTCTTCCAGACCCTCCTGGGACCCGACGTCGAGGTTCGAAGGACCGAGCACCTGCTGGAGAATTCATACCGGTGCGTGTACCGCATCATCAGCAGGCAAAGCCCCTGGTCCGACTCGGCTCGATTGGGCTCGTCCGTACCACCGGCCGGTGCGAGCACTCAGCGAGGAGAACCTGATGAGGGTCATCGCCAACTATGACCTCTGTGAGGCGAACGCGGTCTGCGTGCGCTCTTGCCCGGAGGTGTTCCGCCTCGAAGAGGACGACACACTGACGATCCTCCTCGACGAGATTCCCGAGGCGCTTCGCTCGGGGGTGGAGAGAGCGGTCCGTGGGTGTCCGCGCCAGGCCCTGTCGCTCCAGGAGTGAGCTCCGCCAGGGGCCGCTGTCGGGGACCGGTCGCGACCCGATCAGCGCTTGAGCACGTAGCCGCTCATGGGATGGGATTCGAGGCGAGCGAAGTCGATGAACTTCCCGCAGCTTTCCATCAAGCGGCGCCGGTTCTCCTCGAGCTTCTCCCGCGAGCTTCCCGCGGCGAAGAAGACCATGGGATCCGTGGGGGCCTCCGCCGGAAAGCCCTCCTCGACGATGGCGGACCACGGATGCGCGTCCTCGGTCAGCGCGCGAACGATCACGTTCTGGATGTAGAGAAAGGTACTCTGCGTCTCGATCGCGACCCGTGTGTGGTGTTCCTGCCACCGCTCGAGCCAGTCCTCGTAGGTCATGGACTCGGGCTTCTCGAGAAGTGCCACCGTGGTGATGCCGGGGGTGCGCTCGCCGAGGGGGGCGATTTGGGTCGTGTTGACAAGGGGTACGGATTCGAGAACGAGGTAGCCCGCGAACCGCCGGCAGGTGGTCTCGAGTAGCCGGTGGACAGGAGCCCGGTCGAGGGCGGTGTCGAGCCAGATGGAGACGGTTCCCGATGGGGGCTCCGGCATCCGGGTGATCCGCATGCCCTGGGCGTAGGCTGCCAACTCGTCGGCCAGATTCACCGAGAGTCCCCGTACTCCGAGGTCCTCGAGGCTGCCGGCGACTTCGCCGAGCATCTCCTTCTTGAAGCTCTCGATCGACTCCTCCGCGTTCTTCCATACCACGTAGATCAGCTTCTCCAAGGCTCCTCCTCGGTCATGACTCTCCCCGAAGAACGGATCGATCGGGTAGGATAGAATACGCTCCCCATGGACTCAGTCGAGCCGACGATTCCGCGGCTGGTTCGCAGTGCCGCCCAGCACTTCGGAGATCGGACTGCCATCGAGGAAGGCGACCTCGTCCTGAGCTTCGCGGAACTGTCGGAAGCGGGGACTCGGGCGGCACGGGCCTTCTGCGCCGCCGGGATCGAAGCCGGCGATCGCGTCGCGATCTGGGCGCCGAACATCCACGAATGGGTGGTTGCCGCAATCGGCCTGCAATCGGCGGGCGGAGTGCTGGTTCCACTCAATACGCGGCTCAAGGGAAGTGAAGCGGGATACGTCCTCGAGAAGAGCGGGGCGCGCATCCTGTGCACGGTAGCCGGGTTCCTGGACACCGATTACGTCGCCCTGCTGCGCGGTGCGCTGGGAGGTGCGGGGTCCGCTCATCCGATCGCTGATTTGCCCCGCCTCGACCGGATCATTCTGCTGCGAGGTGCCGGCGAGGGCCGAGAGGCATTGGTGGGCATCGCTTCGTGGTCCGACTTCCTCGCCGAGGGCGAGGCCGTCGCCCCCGAGGAGGCGCAGCGGCGCGCGGAGGGCGTCTCGCCCGACGACCTCTCGGACATCCTCTTCACCTCGGGAACGACGGGGAAGCCGAAGGGCGTGATGACCACCCACGGCCAGAATCTTCGCTGCTTCGAGGCGTGGAGCGAGATCGTCGGTCTTCGAGAGGGCGATCGCTATCTGATCGTGAACCCGTTCTTCCACTCCTTCGGATACAAAGCGGGCTGGCTGTCGGCGATCATGCGCGGCGCGACGATCCTCCCGCATCCGGTCTTCGACGTCCCGGCCGTGCTGGAGCGGGTCGGCAAGGAGCGCGTCAGTGTTCTGCCCGGCCCGCCCACACTCTATCAGTCGATTCTCGCCCACCCCGAGCGGGAGAGTTTCGATCTGTCCTGCTTGCGCCTTGCCGTCACCGGTGCCGCTGCGATTCCGGTGGAGTTGATCCATCGCATGCGCCGTGACCTCGGCTTCGAGACGATCATCACCGGGTACGGCCTCACGGAGAGCTCCGGGGTGGTGAGCATGTGCCGCGAAGATGATCCAGCGGAGACGATCGCCAGGACCTCCGGTCGGGCGATTCCGGACGTCGAGGTCCTTTGCGTGGACAAAGAGGGGAAGCAGGTCCCTCGCGGGGAGCCGGGCGAGGTGGTGGTGCGCGGCTACAACGTCATGCGAGGCTACTTCGAAGACGCTTCCGAGACCGCGAAGGCCATCGACTCGGAGGGCTGGCTGCACACCGGTGACATCGCCGTCATGGATGAGCGCGGCTACCTGCGCATCACCGATCGCATCAAGGACATGTTCATCGTGGGCGGCTTCAACTGCTACCCCGCCGAGATCGAGAACCTCATGCACTCCTGGGAAGACATCCAGCAGGTGGCAGTGATCGGTGTCGCCGATGAGCGCATGGGTGAAGTCGGAATGGCCTTCGTCGTGCCGGCGCCGCGCGCCTCGCTCACGTCGGACTCCGTGATCGCCTGGTGCCGCGAGAAGATGGCGAACTACAAGGTCCCGCGGCGCGTCGAGATCGTCGACTCCTTGCCGATGAACGCCATGGGAAAGGTGACCAAGTTCGTTCTGCGCGAACGGGTGCTGGCTGAGAAGTCGTAAGGTGACCAGGTCCGGGTCGACGGGGAATGGAAGTTCCGCGCGCGCAGGCTCACGATGTGCTACCCGGTCCCGCTCCGCGAGGGCTGGGCAGCTCGAGCTCCGTCATCGGCCAGATGACCCTGCCGTTGCGGATGGTGGCGACGACCCCTCCGCTGGAGAGCTCCGATCTCGCCGTCGACCAGGGACGATCGAGCAGACAGAGGTTCGCCCGCGCTCCCACCTCGATGGAGCGCGGCGCGGCGCCCGGCCGCGCCGGAGGAGAGGTGAACAGGGCGAGGGCTCGCTCCGGCGCGAGCGCCTCGTTGGACCCGATGGTCGCCCCCGCTTCGGTGCGTCGGTCGACTGCAGCCCGCATCGCCGCCCAGGGATCCGGGTCGCCGAAGGGTGCGTCGGTGCTGCCCCCGAGTGGCACCGAGGCATCCAGGAATCCCCGGCATCGGTAGAGCCAGGGTCGATCCCGGGGCTCGACTTCGACGAGGTACGCATCGCCGCGTTCGCGAATGAAGCCGGGCTGGGTGACGACGGTGAGGGGGAGCTTCTCGAGCAGCTGGACCGCATCGGGCGGTGCTACCGCGGCGTGCTCGATCCGGTCACCCGGTCGGGAGCCTGCGTCGGCGAACGCGGCAGCGGCGAGCACCAGCGCGGACCGCGTCACGCAGTGAACCGCCGCCGAGCGGCTCTCACCGTGGGCGGTCTCGATGATCCCTTGGAGCTCGTCGAAGGAAGGGAGATCGCTTTCGTCGAGCACCACCTTGAGCGCACCTCGTTCGACCATGGTGTGGGTCGGCGAGGGGAGGTCCTGTCTTCCCATGACGACGAGGTGCTGCAGCAGCTCGCCTCGTTCAGCCGCGGTGGCAAACGCGCGGAGTTCGGAGCCCGAGTTCTCCGCCGTCGCATCCGTCAGCCCCGTCACCCCGAAGCTGGCCAGACGAAGGCTCACGTCGGCCAGACTCGGGGGGGCGCCGTCCTCGATCCTCTCGCGGAGCCATGCGTCGAGGCGGAAGAGCCGCCCGGTGGCGCGGCCGGCGGAGTCGCGGTCGACACCCGGCGGGTTCACACCGCGGTCGAGGCCGAGACGATCCAGGGCGGGGGAGTTCAAGACCCACATCGCCCCGCTGCGGTGTTGAATGCGCAGCGGGCGGTCCGGAACCAGGTCGTCGAGGCGCGCTCTGTCGAGATCACCGGCGACCGACTCGTGGTAGCCCACGCCCCGAATCCACCCGCTCTGGCCGCCGCCGCCTCTCAGGGCGCTCGCGAGCGCGTCGAGGCTTCGAACTTGTGGAGGGCCACAGCGCACCGATGCGTCGGCGACGGCCAGGGCGAAGAGGTGGATGTGGTGGTCGTGTAGGCCCGGGAGCAGTGCACCGCCGCTGGCATCGAGCATTCGCTCGCCGGCGCGGCGGGGCAGGGCGCGGCCGATCTCTGCAATTCGACCGCCCGCGATGCGGACGTCGATTGGGGCGGCAGCTTCGATCTCTGCGCCGGTGATCAGCACGAGAGGACGAGCTCCTCGACCACGCGCTCGGTGTCGGCGCCCAGCGGCCGTGCTGGAGTCCGGACCGGCCGCGCTCGGGGCGGGGAGACGGCTGCTCGCTCTTGATCGGTCACGACCTCCCAGCCGGGTCCGGCCCGGCGAACGCTGGCTGGCGGCGGCACCGGTCCGAACGCGAGGATGTGGGCGACCACGTCGCTGAGCGCGAGGTCGAGCAGGTAGCCGCCGCCACCGCTCCAGCAGGCGAGCGCCGCCAGCGCGGCGTGGAGCCCGGTGAGCGGATCGGCGATGGCATCTCCACAAAAGAGCGGTGGCCCCTCGGCGCCGCCGGTTGCAGCCGCGAGCCCCGCGGCGACGCCGGCGTCGTCGCCGAAGGCGACCCAGCTCGCCCCTGGCTCTCGGCGTCCGTAACCGGTGATGCTCACCCAGGTGAGGCCCGGGATGGTCTTCACCAATGACGCGGCATCCACTCCGAGCTGCGCGAGGGCGCGGGGTCTGGTGCTCTCCACGATGATGTCCGCGCGCTCCAGGAGCCGGCGGAGTGTCCTGCGGCCGGAGTCATCGCCGAAGTCGAGCGCCACGCTGGCCTTCCCCGCGTTGAGGAGTGCGAAGAAGGCGGGCGGACCCGAGCGAGCCCCGTCCGGCCGGCGGGTGCTTTCCAGCTTGACCACCCGCGCTCCGGCCAGACCGAGGAGCTGGGCGCAGAGTGGACCGGCCCAGAGCGAGGAGAGATCGACGACGAGCGGCACGTCGCTTCGGGCTCGAGGGACCGGCTCTCCGCGAGCGGCGACCCGGCACCAGGCGGGAGCGACGGCGGGCGGAGCCAGGGCGACCGCCGCTGCGAGCCCGAGCATTCGGGCGCGCTCGACGACCTCGGCGGCAGGTCGAAGCGCCACGCGATCGGCCACGTACTTCCAGGGCTCGCCAACGTCGCCTTCGCCGAGCCAGGCGGGGATCGATCTCACGTCGTCCGACCGGGCCAGGTTGACGGTGATCCAGGCGTCCGCCGCTCGCAGGATGCGGCAGCTGCCTCCGGGTGAGATGGCCCCACGGCGACTCAGGCCGAAGATGGCCGCCCGTTCACCGAGCAGCGCAGACCCGTCGAGGTCCGATCGCCACCGCTCCCCTGCGACCAGGCGGATCGCATCTGCCGCGGCCCTTGCGCAGGTTGCCAGAGGGCCCGGCGCCAGCATCGGCGGGCCGTCGGAGTGGCCGGTGAGCGCCATCGCCCCCGAACCAGCCCAGTCGACGGCAGGGTGGGGCTCGCCGCCGCCCTGCGAGCGCACCACGCTCCCGCCGAGCCACTCCAGCAGCGACGCGGTGTAGTCGGCTCCGACACCCGATCCGCTCATGCGAACCTCCGCGCCGGCGAGGGCTTCGTTCGCGAGCGAGTGGGGACGGCTGGCGGCTTCGGGCAACGTTCTCCTCGTGTCTCTCGCCTCAGGCTCCGATCTCGTCGACCAGCCCCCAACGGTGGGCGGTGGCCGCGTCGAGGCGCCGGCCCGAAAGAGCGAGATAGGCGGTGCGCTGGCGTCCGATGCGTCGTGGGATGCTGACGGTCCCCCCGGCTCCCGGCACCAGTCCCATCGCTACCTCGGGAAGCTGGAAGAAGGCGTCTTCCGCTGCCACCAGGTGGTGGGCGAAGGCCGGAAGCTCGATGCCCGCACCCACACAGGCGCCGTGCAGCTCGGCCCGCACCCGGTCGGCGCACTGGGCGAGCAGGCTCCCGGGGTTGCGGGTGGATCGGATGCCGTGCGCGGTGGCCGGGTCGGGGAGGGTGCCGAACTCGTCGAGATCTCCGCCGCCGCAGAAGGCGGGTCCGGCTCCGCGCAGGACCACCTCGGTGATCGACGGATCGCAGACGACCGTCCGCAGCCCCTCCACGAGGGCGTCGCGCATCGGAGTGGAGAAGGCGTTCCTCCTCTCCGGTCGATTGAGAGTGAGCTCGAGCCGAGCTTCGCGGCGGCGCACGAGGACGGCGGGCTCCGGGTTCGGCTGCTTCGCGGGGATCGCGGGTTGGCCCGACAACCACTCCGCGAACTCGGGTCCGCTCTGCAGCGTGGAGTACACCAGCGACTCCGCGATCAGCCCCTGGTGGACGTCGAGGTCGGCGCTTTGCCGGAGCAGTTGGACCAGCGCCATCGCTGCGAGCGGTGTGCGCCGGGCGGTCTCGAGGACCGGCTCGAGCTCCGCTCCAGAGCTCACCACGACGTCGAAGTGATCGCGGATCGAGGAGGCCCTCGAGCGGGAATCATCGCCGGCGAGGGCCACGGTGGGACACGGAAGGACGGCGAGGCTCGCCTCCGTTGCGGCGATCGCTCCGGCGTCCGCCGCTCCAGCGCCGGAGTCGAGAGCGACGACGAGGATCGGCTCGCCGGTCAGCGCCGAGAAGTCTTCGGTGGCGTAGGGCGACCGCAGCCGCTCGATCGCCTCCGCCAGCGAGAGGATCCCGGTCTTCGGTTGCTCGTCTACGTCCCGTCTCCCAGCATCTCTGCGCGCAGCTTTCGCCGCAGCAGCTTTCCGAGTTCGTTGTAGGGAAGTGCATCGCGGAAGTCGATCCGCTGGGGGGTGCGCGACGACCGGAGCCGGGCCTTGACCCAGTTGCGGATCTCCTCCTCGCTGACGGAGCACCCCGGCTGGGTCACCACGGCGGCGGCCACTGCCTCTCCCCACTGCTCGTCGGGAATTCCGACGACCGCGGCGTCAGCCACGGCGTCGTGTTCGAGGAGCACGTCTTCGATCTCTCCGGGTGACATGTTCTCGCCGCCGCGCACGATGACGTCGTCGGCGCGGCCCTCGATGAAGATGTGGCCCTCGCCATCCATCGAACCGCTGTCACGGGTGGGGAACCAGCCCTCGCTGTCTAGGGTACTGCCACGGCCGAGGTATTCGCCGGAGACCTGCTCGCCGCGTACGTAGATCTCGCCGCGTTCGCCGGGGCCGAGAGCCTTGCCCTCCTCGTCGCGGATCTGGACCTCGACACTGGGGAGCGGACGACCCACCGACGTCAGACGTCGCCGGATCTCCGGGTCGTCGCTCCCGGCCGCGGCGCGATGATCGTCGGGCCCGAGGAGCGAGATCGTCGAGCTCGTTTCCGTGAGTCCGTAGGCGTTGGTGAAGTCGGTGTCGGGGAAGAGCTTCATCGCCCTCTCGATCACCGCCAGCGGCATCTTGCCTCCACCGTAGGAGAGGGCCCGGAGATGGGGGAGATTCGCACTCTCGGCGTCCGAGAGGGCATCGATGACCCGCGCCAGCATGGTGGGCACCACGAACGCGTTGGTGACGCGCTGCGCGCGCGCCAGCTCCAGCCAGGCCGCGGCATCGAAGTCGGGGAGCTGCACGATCCGCCGCCCGGCGTAGACGGAGCTGGCGATCGCCGCCATCCCGGCGACGTGGTAGGGGGGAACGCTCACCAGTACTGCATCTTCCTCGTCGGCGGCGGCGAACTCGACGGAGCCGAGGATGTAGGAGACCAGGTGCTTGTGTCGGAGCAGGGCGGCCTTGGGAGGGCCCGTGGTGCCGCTGGTGAACAGAAGGATCGCGATCTCCTCGGGGTCCATCGGCCAGCTGGGCTCTCCCGCCGCGCCGCTCGTGGCCCGCTCGAGGAATCGTTCACGAGTGACGACCGTCGCACCGGGGAGCTTCGAGAGGGCCTCGGCCCGGTCGGTGTCCGTGATCAGGTAGGAGGGTGCGATCTCCGTCACCAGCCGCTCCAGCTCGGCCCCGGTGAGGCGGTAGTTGAGCGGGACGAAGGGCACCCCCGCCCAGGCGCTGGCGAAGAGGCCCACCGGGACCGCGAGGCTGCTCACGTCGAGGAGCGCCATCCGCTCGCATCCGGAGGTGGCGATCTCCTGGGCGGCCGCCCCGGCCGCCTCGAAGAGCTGCGAGTAGGTGAGGCTCGCCGCTCCGCTTCGGACGGCCACCCGATCGCCGAAGCCCGAGGTGGCCATCTCGAGCAGCATCATCAGATTCATCGTTCAGTCCGAAGACGGCAGCGGCTTGGCTTCCTTGAGCGAGAGCAGGGCGCCGCCGACTCCGAGCGAGCCCTCGCCCGGCTTGGTGCACAGCAGCTCGAGGTCGCCGGCCTCGTTGACGTAGCGCTTGCCCAGCGCGGATCCCTTCGCGGAGTCGGGAGAGAGTGATGCCCCCGCGGGGGGGTCCTCTCCGATGGCGATCATCGCAACCCCGCCGCACGTCACCTCCACGTCCTCCGCCGGTGCCGTGACCACCATCACCTCGGTGGCGCAGACCGCGCTGCGCATGCGAGTGCCTGCCTTCAGCTGAGCCATGTCTCGTCCTACCTCCGGGCAGCGGATGATACTCGAGAAGCGATGTGCTGTCCGCGAGGGTGGCGCCCCGAGGTCGATGACACGCGCAGCGCAGGGCCGTCGCGCCGCCCCTCCGCTGGGGAATTTTGGTAGCGTGGATCGGCGCAGGGCCGGAAGGAGGATAGGATCGTGAACTTCGAGTTTTCGGAGGAGCAGTACGAGTTCCTGGAGCAGGTCGACCGCTTCCTCGAGGAGAACTACGACCCCGAGGTCATGGACCCCAGCCGCGAGAACATGTCCCAGCTCGTGGATACCCCCAAGCGGCGCGCCTTCATGAAGAAGATCGGTCAGCGCGGCTGGCTCGGCATGACCTGGCCGAAGGAGTACGGAGGGAGCGAAGGCGAGGGCGTCTACGAGTATCTCCTGAACGAGCGCCTGGCGGGTGCGGGCTGTCCACAGATCGGCAAGGGCGTCGGCATCATCGGAAAGACGCTCATCCGTCACGGCAGCGAGAAGCTCAAGCGGGAGTTCCTTCCCCAGATCCTCGAGAACGACGTCGAGTTCGCGGTCGGATACAGCGAGCCGCAAGCCGGCTCCGATGCAGCCGCAATGGCGCTCAAGGCCACCCGCGACGGCGATGGCTGGCGTCTCAACGGTCAGAAGATCTTCACGACATCGGCACATTTCGCCGAGTGGAACTGGTTCGGTGCGCGGACCGATCCCGATGCTCCCAAGCACAAAGGGATCACGTTGTTCCTGATGCCGATGGACAGCCCCGGCCTGGAGATCCAGGCGATGCCCACGATCGGGGAGCGGGAGATCACCAATCAGGTCTTCTTCGACGACGCCTGGGTCAGTGACGAGTACCGGGTCGGAGAGCTGAACAAGGGCTTCCAGTATATTTCCGAGGCCCTCGACCTGGAGCGGTTCACGATGTTCACCTTCGCTCCGATCCAGGGGAGGATCGATCTGCTCTGCGAGTACGTGGCCACCGAGGAGCGCGACGGCAGACCGCTTCGCGAAGATCCGGTGGTGCGACAGAGGATCGCCCAGCTCGTCACCCAGACCGAGGTGGCTCGCGTGCTCGGTCTCCGGTTCGTGGCCAAGTCGATCAAGGGCGGGACTCCCCCCACCAACGAGGCCTCCCAGTACAAGCTCTATGCCACGACCCATTCGGTGCGCGTGGCCAATGCGTCGATGGACATCGGGGGACCCGCTGCACAGCTTCGGGTGGGTATGGAAGACGCTCCCATGAACGGCAGGGCAGACACCAGCTATCGCTGCACAGTGGTCGAGACCATCGGCGGCGGATCATCCGAGATCCAGAAGAACATCATCGCCCGCCGCAAGCTCGGCCTGCCCAAGAATTTCTAGCCCGAAACCCTCCGTGACCCGACGACGCTAGAGGAGTCCGAAATGGACCTGGATTTCAGCGAAGAGCAGCAGATGTTGCGAGAGATGGTGCGGGGGGTGTGCGCGGAATACGCCCCGCTCGATGTCGTCCGGGCCATGGAGGACGATCCGACCGGCTATCCCGCCGAGTTCTGGAAGCAGCTGGGAGAGCTGGACCTGCTCGGACTCACCATTCCGGAGGAGTACGGGGGATCGGGTCAGACGGCGCTCGAGGGGGCGATCGTGTACGCGGAGCTGGGACGCTCGCTCGCTCCTTCCCCCCACTTCGTGAGCTCGGTGATGAGCGCGAGCGCGCTGGCGCTGGCCGGCAGTGAGGAGCAGAAGCGAGCGTGGCTGCCGAGGATCGTTTCCGGCGATGCGATCCTGGCGCCCGCGTGGCTGGAGCCGAGGGGCGGCTACGGTCCCAGCGGGATACAGCTTCGCGCGGTGGCGGACGGTGCGGATTATTGTCTCACGGGCACCAAGCAGCACGTGCTTTTCGCGAGCGCGGCGAGCCGTTTGCTCGTGCTGGTGCGCACGGGTGACGGCGACGAGGATATCGCGCTGCTGCTGGTCGACCCGGGATCGCCGGGAGTCGAGTTCACCCAGCAGCTCAGCCTGGCCTCCGACACCCAGTACAAGGTCACCTTCGATGACGTTCGCGTGCCGCAGGCGGATCGGGTCGGCGTCGAGGGATCGGGCTGGTCGACCTGGCACGAGGTCATGTACGACGGAATCATCCTGCTCGCGGCCCAGGCCATGGGAGGAGCCGAACGCGCACTCGAGATCACGGTGCAGTACACCAAGGATCGCGAGCAGTTCGGAAAGCCGCTGGGCGCCTTTCAGGCCATCGCTCACTACCTCGCGGATGCGTGCACCGAGGTCGACGGGGGAATGACGCTGGTCTGGGAGGCGGCGTGGGCCCGATCGGCGGGAAAGTCCGTGACTCGTCTGGCGCCCATGGCCAAGCTCTTCGCGTCGCAGACCTACAGGGACATGACGGCGATGTGCGTCCAGGTCTTTGGCGGCGTCGGATTCACTGTCGAGTACGACATCCAGCTCTACTTCCGCCGGGCCAAGCAACTGCAGCTGTCGTGGTGGGATACGCGGTATCTGGAGGAGTTGATCGCCAGCGACGTTCTGGACCGCGCGGAGACGTAGCCGGCGGCGGCGGTGTCTGACGCAGCGACAGGGGCGCGCGCTCTCAGTGGAAGGCGGGTACTGGAGCTGGCCGACGAGCGGGGGGTCTACTGCGGCAAGCTCCTCGCCGACATGGGCGCCGATGTGATCAAGATCGAGAAGCCCGGGGGCGATGCCACCAGGAACATCGCTCCTTTCTGGGAAGATCGACCTCATCCCGATCGGAGCCTGTTCTTCCTCTACACGAATACCAGCAAGCGAGGTGTGACACTCGACATCACCAGCGTGGAAGGGAAGGGGCTCTTCAGGCGGCTGGCGGAGACGGCGGACATGGTGCTGGAAACCTTTCCGCCGGGCTTTCTGGAAGATCTCGGTTTGGGCTACCGGGATCTGCACGAGCTGAACTCCCGCCTCGTCCTCAGCTCGATCACGGATTTCGGGCAGACGGGACCCTACCGGAGCTTCAAGTCCTCGGAGATCGTCGCCGCCGCGCTCGGCGGATCGATGTACGTCACCGGAGAAGGGGAAGACCCTCCGGTGAAGCTGGCCGGCTCCCAGGCCCACATGATGGCGTCGACATACGCAGCGGTGAGCAGCATGATCGCGCTCTACAGCAGCTCGATCAGCGGAAAGGGCCAGCACGTCGACATCTCGGTGGAAGAGGCCACCGTCTCGGTCTCTCACATCTGCGGTGTGGGCAAGTGGCTGGACGACGGCATCATTCCCAGACGCCGGGGGACCGGTCTCTTCGCCTCCGTGCCCTCGGGTGCGTATCCCTGCAGCGACGGCATGGTGTATCTCATGATCAACCGGCCGCTTCACTGGCAGGCCCTGGCGCGATGGATCAACGAGGTGACGGGCAATCAGGAAGTCCTCGATCCGATGTTCGAGGGCCCCTCCTCGACGAGACAGCCCTACCGAGACCTGCTGGACCTCTTCATCTCCGAGCTCACCTCCCGGTTCACGGTCGACGAGATCTACCACGAGGGCCAGCGACGCCACATCGCCTTCACGCCGGTGAACAGCGCCGCGGCCGTGGCCCGCGATGCCCATCTGGTCGCCCGGGACTACTTCGTGGAGGTGGAGCATCCAGGAACGGGCAGGTTCGAATATCCGGGAGCGCCGTATCGGCACTCGGCGACTCCGTGGCACATCGCGCGTCCGGCTCCGGGAGTGGGAGAGCACAACGAAGAGCTCTACGGAGTGGAGCTTGGAGTCCCAGCGGAGCAGCTTCGCTCCCTCGAAGAGGCCGGGGTCATCTGATGGCGGCGGAGAGGCAGGCGCTGGCAAACCTCCGGGTGGTCGAGTTCGCGGCGGCTCTGGCGGGACCCTGGATCGGAAGGATCATGGCGTGTTGTGGCGCTGAGGTGATCAGGGTCGAGTCGAAGAAGCGCCCGGACGTGGTACGAGGGTACGTGCCCCCCTGGGCTCCCGAGATGGGGGTCCAGCCCCAGCTCTCGCCGTGGTTCACCGATTGGAATGCGGGGAAGCGCTTCGTGGCCCTCGATCTGACCCGGCCCGAGGCGGTGGAGATCGCCAGGCGTCTCGTCGCGGCGTGCGACGTGGTGATCGAGAACTACAGCGCCGGTGTCATGGACAAGCTCGGCCTGGGCTACTCCGAGCTTCGCGGTGTGAAGCCGGACATCGTGATGATCAGCACCTCTGGCTACGGCGATCGGGGTCCGCATCACCGATACATCACCTGGGGGCCGAACATCGAGGCGTTGTCGGGTCTGAGCAAGCTCTCCGGATTTCCCGAACGGGAGTGCACGATGACCCAATACGCGTATCCCGACACCTTGAGCGCGCTCCACGGGCTCTTCGCCGTGATGTGTGCACTCGATCACCGCTCCAGGACGGGTGAGGGCCAGCACATCAGTCTCTCTCAGACCGAGGCGACGATCGCGGTGATCGGGGATGTCATGATGGAGTACCTCGCCAATGGACGCGAGCCGAAGAGCCTGGGCAACCGCTCCCTCCATGCTGCACCTCACGGCTGTTACAGGTGCAGAGGGGGGGACAGGTGGTGTGCCATCGCCGTGTTCAGCGACACGGAGTGGGAGAGCTTCTGTGATGTGCTCGGTCACCGCGAGTGGCGGACGGATCCCCGCTTCTCCACGCTTTCCTCGCGGCTTGAGAATGTCGAGGTGCTCGACGAGCTGATCGGGCGGTGGACGGTCGGCCGCACCGATTCCGAGGTGATGTTCGCACTGCAGGAGGCGGGCATCGCGGCCGGCGTGGTGCAGAACACGGAAGACCAGCTGCATCGCGATCGCCAGCTGGCGGAGCGACGGTTCTTTGAAGAGGTGCCCCACCTGAAGAAGGGAACCGTCATCGCTGCGGGGATTCCCCTGGGACTCACCGCTACGCCAGGACGCAGCGGCTGCGCCGGGGCGGCGGTCGGACAGGACAACGAGTACGTGTTCAGTGAGCTGCTCGGGATGGCGCCGGAAGAGATCCGCCGAGCCATCGACGTCGGGGCAATCGAGAACAGCGACGACCGATGAGTGGATGACGAAGATCGGCACGGGCTTCGCCGCGAGGGCGCAGCGGATATGATAGGGTGCGGAATGAGTAGCAGTCCAGCCGCCGCAAGCTTCGCCGCCGACGGCGAGACCGAGAGCCTCTTCCGGCCGCAGAGCATCGCGGTCGTGGGCGCCTCGGCCAACGAGCAAAGCCAGGGATACGAATTCGTCCAGGGGTTGGTCGAGATCGGATTCCCAGGCCCGATCTATCCGGTCAATCCCAAGCTGGACGAGCTGCTCGGAAGAAAGGCCTACCCGCGGCTCGAGGCCATACCGGGGCCAGTGGACTTCGTCATCTCCGCCGTTCCCGCCAGTGCCACGCTGGAGCTGGTGGAAAGCGCCAAGAAGAAGGGAACCAAGCTCATCCACCTGTTCACCGCTCGCTTCAGCGAAACCGGGCGGGATCACGCGGTCGCGCTCGAGCAGGAGCTCCGCAGTCGGGTCGAGGAATCGGGCATCCGCGTGATCGGTCCCAACTGCATGGGGCTCTACTATCCGAAGGCAAAGCTCACCTTCGATCCGGGCCTTCCAGCCGAGCCGGGCGATGTCGGCTTCTTGACCCAGAGCGGGAGCCACGCCTTTCGCGTGATCGGGAGGGGGAAGGAGAGAGGAATCCGGTTCAGCAAGGTGATCAGCTACGGGAACGCCCTCGACCTCGACGAGGCGGACTTTCTCGATCACTTCGCGGAGGACCCGGATACCAAGGTCATCGCCGCATACGTGGAAGGGGTACGTGACGGCAGGCGCTTCTTTTCTGCGCTGCGGCGCGCGGCGGCCAGGAAGCCCGTGATCGTTCTCAAGGGCGGCCGTTCCGATGCGGGCCACGCCGCTGCCTCCTCCCACACAGCGGCGCTGGCCGGCCAGATGGAGGTGTGGCGGGGTGCTGTCGGCCAGGCGGGAGCCATCGAGGTGCGCACCATCAATGAACTCGTCGACATGGTGGTCGCGTTCAAGTTCGCCGGACCGGCCGGAGGGAACCGGGTGGCCGTTCTCGGCGGTGCGGGCGGAGAGACGGTCGAGTCCGCAGACCTGTGCAACGAAGCAGGGCTCGAGCTGCCCCTCCCGCCCGACGACATCCGGCAGGAGCTCCGCGAGAAGATGCCCCACGCCTGGGACTGGGTAGGCAATCCCATCGATGCCTCCATCCTCGCGTGGGGGCGGCGGTCCGAAGCCTTCGTCGTCATGGAAATGATGGTCGGCAGCCCTGCCTACGACGCCATCATCGCCAATGTGAGGGGGATCGAGCACGTTCTCCGGCGGGATGACGGCGAGAAGCTCTTCCGCGAGACCCTGGATCGGGCCAGGCGGTTGGCGAAAGAGAGCGGCAAGGCGGCAATGCTCGTGCTGGGGGAGCCGGAATCGACCGAGGAGTGGCGCTGGAAGGCAGCCCTTCGGGTCCGTGAAGAGCTGGCTGCGGCAGGCGTCGCGATCTATCCCGATATGGACAGGGCCACCCACGCCATGGGACGCTATCTGCGCTACGCGGCCCGGCGCCAGGGCGGGGAGTAGCCGCGGGCGGAGCGGCGTCCGAAATGCGGGCTAGCGAGACACAGGCGTATGAGTCGCTTTGAGCGGGTGAGCGAGGAGAGGGTTCGAAGGATCAACGAGATCCAGCGAGAGTTGTTCGACAAGCTCTATCACTTCTTCGAGCCCCCTCTGCCGGAAGGCGTTCCCGAACGTCTGGAGAGAATCGTAGAGTCCGGCGGAATCATCAAAGGTGCTGCTGTTCTGGACGTCGGCTCCGGTACCGGGATCATGGTGCCTCTGATCCGCAAGCATGAGCCCGCCCATATCTACGCCTGCGATCTCTCGGAGGCCATGCTGGCACAACTCCGCAAGAACTACCCCTACGCGGAGACGATTCTGGGGGACGTGCGGGACCTCGGACTACCTGAAAGCAGCCTCGACGTGGTCTTCATCAACGCCTGCTATCCCAATATCGTGGACAAGGCGACTGCTTTCTCCAACATCGGCAGGATGCTCAAGCCCGGAGGTCATCTGGTCATCAGCCATCCGCTTGGAAAATCCTTCATCGATGTCATCCGGGAGGGCACCCCGTTTCCCCTCGATGACTTCCCGGAGAGGGCCGATGCGGAGACCCTGCTTCGGCCTCTTGGATTCGGCGTGAAACGCTTTGTCGACGAGCCCAAGCTCTACATTCTGGTGGCCGGGAAGGACGGGAAGTAGTCGCGTAGCGAGCGGGCGCAACGATGGTCACCGGGTTGTCGAGCGTGGTAAGATCCGCCGGATTTCGAATACCGGAGGACCTCGAGGAGCCCGAGGGTCCTGCTGTGGGCGGAGAGCCTGACTCGGAGGAGAACGACATGCTCCAAACGGTAGATTCTGAAAAGGGGTGGACTCTCGGCAACTATGCTGCCGACTCCCATCTGGCTGCGGCAGTCCGGACGCTCCAGGTCGAGGCCTCGATCGTGGTTCCGCAGCTGAGGGATCGTACCATCTGGATGGTCAACTCCACCGCGCACGGCGGTGGCGTAGCCGAGATGCTGCCACGCATGGCGGCGCTGCTCGAAGAACTCGGTGTGCGGGTCAAGTGGGTCGTGATGGGCAGTGATCGGCCGGAGTTCTTCAAGGTGACCAAGCACCTGCACAACCTGATTCACGGTGAGGGCAACCCCGAGCTGACCTCGGAGGACCGCGAGGTCTACGAGTGGGTCAACCAGAAGAACGCCGAGGAGCTTGCCCCTCAGGTCCGGCCCGAAGACATCGTGGTGATCCACGATCCGCAACCCATGGCGATGGGTGCGATGCTCAAGCGCCAGCTGGGCGTGCGCACCATCTGGCGCTGTCACATCGGCCTCGACGAGCACCTCGCCACCACGCGGGAGGCCTGGAATTTTCTCAAGCCCTGGGCCGAGTTCTACGACCGGGCGGTCTTCTCGGCTCCGGAATACATCCCGGACTACATGGCCGGTCGCGCGACCATCATCCACCCGGCCGTGGACCCGTGCAGCCACAAGAACCGCGAGCTATCGCCCCACAAGCTGGCGGGCATCCTCTGCAATGGCGGCCTCAAGCAGGAGCGCCATCCCGTGGTCACGCCGCCGTTCTCCTCCCGCGCGCATCGTCTTCAGCCGGATGGCAGCTTCGCTCCCGCGACGGACATGGAGGAGGTTGGCCTCCTCTATCGCCCCCTCGTCTCCCAGGTCTCGCGATGGGATCGGCTGAAGGGGTTCCAGCCCCTGCTGGAGGGTTTCGTCCGTCTCAAGCAATCCCTCCAGGACCCCAAGCGAAATCGCTCGGCGCGTCATCGTCGGCAGCTCGAGCTGGCTCGCCTGGTCCTTGCAGGCCCCGATCCGGCGTCGATTCAGGATGATCCCGAAGGGAAGGAGGTTCTGGCGGATCTCTGTGCCGCCTATCGGTCCGTTCCGGCAGAGCTGCAGCAGGACGTGGCGTTGATCTCCCTGCCGATGGAATCGCGAAAGGAAAACGCCCTGATGGTCAACGCGCTACAGCGTTGCTCGTCCGTCGTGGTGCAGAACTCGCTTCGCGAGGGCTTCGGACTGACGGCCACGGAGGCGATGTGGAAAGGCGTGTGTGTCGTGGGCACGCGAGCCTGCGGGCTCCGCCAGCAGATCCGAAGCGGGATCGACGGCGTCCTGATCCAGGATCCCGAGGACTCCGACGAGATCGCGCGTCGCCTCGACGACATCTTGCAGGACGTACACAAGCGCGAGTACATGGCGCAAAACGGCAAGCAGCGGGTGCACCGGGAGTTCCTGGTCTTCAAGCAGCTCTGCGATTGGCTGAACGTGCTGTCCGCCTGTGCGATGGCCCCGCCCCGGATGCCAGGCGACGAGCAGGAAGAAGCCTAGCCTTGGAATAGACCCATCCGGGAAGGGTCCGGGCCGGAGAGCGAGTGTCGCCGCTCAGAGCCCGGGGCGTTCCCCCCGCAAGCCGCGCAGGGCGAGGTCGACGCCGCCGAGACGCCGCTCGCCTTCCACACCCCGGACGCCGGCGTTCTGCATCATGACCACGTAGTCGCTGAACGCGGCCTCCATGGTGGCGCTGTAGCCCTGGAGGTCCCAGGCCTTGTTGATGGCGAGCTTCGACATGAGGAGCGCCATCCGTCCACTCTCCGCCGCGCGGGTCGCGAAGGCGAGCGTCTCCCGCCGAAGCTCCGCGGACGGGTAGATGCGGTTCACGAAGCCGATCTCACGTGCCTCCTCGGCGGTGATGAAGCGGCTCTCGAAGACCAGTTCCTTGGCCTTTCGGGGATGGACGTCCCACGGGATCGAGAAGTACTCGAGGAGGCCGGCGAGAAAGAGGGCGTCGGGCGAGGCGAACAGCAGGTCCATCGCCGCCGCGATCATCCAGCCGCCGTAGATGCAGTATCCCTCGACCATCGCGATGGTCGGCTTTGGCAGGTTTCGCCACTTCAGCGTGTATTCCAGGTTGTACTTGCGGAAGTTCTCGTAGAAGCGGCCCCCCTGATCGGGGATGCCCCGCGCCTCCTGGTCGGCGCGCTGCTCGGGTGTGCCCAGATCATGGCCGGAGGAGAAGTTCCCTCCGGCGCCGCTGACGACGACGACGCGGACGGCGTCATCCGCGACGGCGCGGTCGAGCGCGGCGTCGAGTTCATCGAGGAGCTTCCAGCTCTGCGCATTCCGATATTGGGGGCGATTCAACGTGACGAGGCCCACGGCTCCGTCGATTTCGTACACGACCTCCTCGTGTTCCATGGCGGGCTCCTCCGGTTCGAGTAGTTGCAGGATATCGCTGTTGACCGGCGAATCCGAATTCGAGGGCGTGGTTGCTTCGCGACCCGGACTGAGAGCAGATCAAGCAGCAGCTCGAACTGCCGGAAGTGAGCCAGGTGGGCGTCGGGGTGGAGGATCTCGACCGCGTGGCGTCCCTCCTCGAATCCCGCCTCGTCTTTGCGATGATGGGACAGGTCGAGCTCGAACTGATCGAGCGCGACGACACGCGACCGCAGCTCTGAGAGGGCCTTCCATTGCTCGAAGCACGGATCCCGGTTCGGAGACCCGTAGTGCAAAGGAGATCAAAGCCGCGAGGCGCCGACGATGCTCAGCACCTCGTTACAGCCGTCCTCGATCAGCGAGGCTCGGGCGTCTCGAAGGAGCTTCTCGATGGGGTACTCGCGACTCAGGCCGTTGCCTCCGAAGATCTGAAGCGCGTCGCTCGCGACCTCGAAGGCGGTCTGGGTGCAGAAGACCTTGGTGGCGATGCTGCAGTGGACCTGCGGGGCGCCGGCGGCATTGAAGGCGGCCACGCGGCGGGCCAGTGCTCGCGCCGCCTCGACCTTGGTGAACATCTTGAAGAGCCTCGACTTGACGCTCTGGTGCTCGAAGATCGGCACGCCTCCCTGGATCCGCTCCTTGGCGTAGGCGACGGCGTGATCGTAGGCGGCGCGCGCCACGCCGACGAAGAGCTGGCCCATGGCGGCGTTCGCGTGGGCGAGCATCATCTCCAGGCCGATCGCGTAGAGATCCGGTCCCAGGGCCATGTAGCTCGACGGGATCCGGACGTCGTCGAAAAAGATCTCACCCTGATTGAGGGTGCGCTGACCGATCTTGTCGAGCGGCCGCGGCCGAGAGATGCCGGGCAGGTCGAGGGGAACGAGCAGGACCGCGCCCCCCTTGAATCCCTGGCTCTGGTCGAGGGTGCAGAAGAGCACTGCGATGTCTGCGATCGTCCCATTCGAGACCCAGGCCGCCTTCTGCCCCTTGATCACGTACTCGTCGCCCTGCTTGCGGGCGACGCAGTTCGCCTTGAGCGTCGGATCGCTGAAGTGGCCCTCGGTCAGGGTGACGGTGTCGCTTCCGTGATCGGGCTCGGTGAGCGCCCAGCAACCGATGGTCGGCTTGTCCGGCGCGCAGAAGCGCTCGATCAGGTCCGGGTCACCGGTCTGTTGCACCCAGGGTCCGTGGAAGCCGCAGAGTCCCAGGGTGATGGCGAGCCCCACATCGCCCCAGGAGAGCTCCTCGTTGACGATGGCCATCAGGCGGGCCTTTGCGATGGGATCCATCTCGGTGTCGGCGACCAGGCCGTCGAAACCGAGTGGGTGATACTTCTCGAACACATCCCAGAGCAGCGAATCGGGAGCGATCACGTCCGCCGGGTCGTGCATCCGGTCCAGTTCGGCGCCGACGGGCCGCAACACCTCTTCGGCGAACCTGTGGGCCGTGTCACGGACGGCGATGTCCTCGTCCGAAAGACCGATCTCGAGATCCACCGTGGCCATGGCTGTTACTCCTGATGAGAATTCTCGGCAGAAGGAAGCGCCTTCCATTCTCGCTCGACCAGCTCGGCGATGTCGAAGACCCTCCGTTCTTGGGTGTGCCCGCTCACTCCCTCCGTCAGCATGAGCAGACAGAAGGGGCATGAGGTCGCGATCTTGTCGGCTCCCGTATCGAGTGCTTCCCGCGATCTCACCTCATTGATCCGTTCACCGCCCTCTCCACCCCAGTAGTTTCCGCCGCCGGCTCCGCAGCAGAAGCTCTGCTTCCTGTTTCGAGGCATCTCGACCAGCTCACCCAGGGCGGAGAGCACGGCCCGCGGTTCGGACTCGATCTCGTTGTGTCGGGAGAGGTAACAGGGGTCGTGGAAGGTGATTCTCTCCGCGCTCCTGGCGAGCCGGAGCTTCCCCGCGCCGATCAGGTCCGCGATCAGCACCGCGTGGGGTACCACCTGGTAGCTCGCGCCCAGCTCCGGGTAGTACCGGGTGAAGCTGTTGTAGCAGTGGGCGCACATCGTGATGATCTTGGTGATTCCGAGTGCCGCGAATTCCTCGACGTTCTGCTGTGCCAGCTCGACGAAGAGAAGCTCGTTGCCCATCTGCTTGGCCGGATCTCCCGTGCATCGAGTCTGTTCCAGGATGCCGAAGGACACATCGGAGGCCTGGAGGATGCGCACCGTCGCCCGCGCGATCTCCTGTGCCCGCTCCTCGTAGGTGATCGCGCAGCCGATCCACAGCAGATACTCGGTCTCGCCCTTCACGAAGAGCGGAACATCCAGGTCTCTTCGCCAGTCGTCCGGCCGGGCGGCGGTTCCGACGAACGGGTGCTGCCGGGTCTCGAGGTTCTTCTGGGCGTGGCCCATCAACTCCGGGATCTCGGACCGCTCCATGACGAAGTGCCGCCGGAGCTCCAGGATGGTCTCCGGCTGGCTGATGCTGACCGGACACGCCTCCATGCACGCGGCACAGGTGACGCAGTCGAAGGCCGCTCGGATGCCGATGGCGTCCAGCAGCGAATCGTCCTCGAACTTCCCCTCGGTGAGATACTCCGAGAGGGTCGCCACCACTCCCTTGGGCGAGAGGGTCTTGCCCGTCTGGGTGGCGGGGCAGACCTCGTCGCAGCGCCCGCACCAGAGGCAAGTGGCGGAGTCGAGCAGTCTCTTTCGATCGAAGTCCGCCGGCTTGGAGGCCCCCAGCGCCGGAACCTCCTCCGCCTCGTCGTCTTCCAGGGCACTCCAGTCGATCGGCTTCAGCTGGACCCCGGCCCGCGCGGAGGCGAGTGCGGAATTGAGCGGGCCCAGGAGGATGTGGGAGATGGGCGAGTGGGCAATGCAGGAGATGAAGGTGAGGCCGAGCAGCCCGTGGATCCACCAGAAATAGTGGAAGGCAGCGGAGGTGCTCTCCCTGCCGCCCAGCAGTGAGGCCAGGAAGTTCCCGACGAACTTCCCCTCGTGGGCTCCGTCGTGGGCGATTCGGAAGGCCTCGGCGGCGAATCCCGCCAGGAGCACCACGAGGAGCAGGATCTCCATGAAGACGAACCCGCTGCGGGCCTTCGGCCTGGAGAGCCGCTCGGGGGGGAAGAGCCTCCTGCCGAGGAAGAACAGCACGCCACCGACGACGGCCACGCCGGCGAGGTCGCGTCCGAGGCCCATGAACCAGAAGCCGATTCTCCCCTCGAAGAGCGGCACCCCCAGGAAGATGAGGGGGAAGACGGCGTGCCCCAGGATCAGAACCATCGACCCGAACAGCACCAGGGCGTGAGCGGTGCCGGAGACGGGCCGCTGGAAGAGCCGTGACGCGAGCACCCCTCTCTCGAGGAAGGCCGACCAGTTGATCGGACCCAGCGCGCTCGGGAGGTCTCGTGCGTCGCCCGGCTCGAGCGGCCGACCCCTGCCGATGCGCCGCCAGATCCGGTGGAGGCCGAAGGCGAGGCTGGCGAAGGCGAGGAGGAGGAGGAGCGACAAGAGCAGGTAATCGAGAGTGGGGATCAGATCCATCGCTTGCGGTCTCTTCCCTGGTGAAGGGATAACACTTTCCGGCCACCCGCTGTGTCGCCTCCCCGGCCTTGACGGCGACTGACTCTTGAGTAAGCTGATTTCATCGGAGTAAGTCAAGGGGGAATTTCCCTTCGCTGCCTTCTCGCAGCCCGGCGGCATCGCGAGGAGCGACGGGACGACGCGGATGGCGATCGAGATCCGGGAGACGTTTCAGGTCGAAGCGCCCATCGCTGCCGTGTGGCGATTCGTGATGGACCCGGACGAGGTCGTGACCTGCCTTCCGGGAGCGAAACTCGAGCGGGCCGTGGACGACCGCACCTTCGAGGGCCGCGTCAAGGTCAAGCTGGGCGCCATCTCCACCAGCTACAAGGGACGCGTCCGATTCACCGAGGTGGACGAGCAGGGGTACACGGTGCGGATGGTGGCGGAGGGGCGCGAGACCGGGGGCGGTACGGCCAGGGGCTCCATGGTCAGTCGCCTGCGCGCGCTGTCAGACGGGCAGACCGAGATCGTGGCGGAGGCGAGCGTGGATCTCACCGGACGCGTCATGCAGGTGGGTCGCGGGATGATCCAAGGCGTCTCCCATCAGCTGTTTCAGCAGTTCGTGGCCAGCACCCGGGAGCGCCTCGAAGGGGCAGGGGGGGCGGGTGAGCAGGTCCCCGCCGCGGCCGATCCGGAGCCGATTCGGCTGCTGCCCCTGATTCTGCAGGTCCTCTGGACCCCCGTCGTTCGCTTCTTTCGCCGGCTGTTCCGGCGCCCGGCTGCTTGAGAAGTCGTACCATTCCAGAAATCGATGGAGGTAGGCGTAATGAACAAGGGAGAAAAGCTGGAAATAGAGAGACTCAAGAAGCCCGCTTTCATGACGGACGGAGAGTGGAAGGCCACGCTGGAAACCCTCTCCACGTTGAACCAGACCATCCCGGACGAAGTGTGGGCGAACGTGGGGGACAAAGTAACCTCCTTGGATCGCATCAGGTCTGACGGCCGCGAGGATAGAGAGAAATTTCTATCAACCGACGGGAAGGAATTTGCCGAGCCAGGAGTTGCCCCCACTTTGCTGCTGACCACCATCGGGCGCAGGTCGGGAAAAGAGTTCACGACTCCCGTCAACGGTGTGCAGGACGGCGACAATTACTACGTCGTGGCCTCCCTCGCCGGCTACGACGCGCTCCCCCACTGGTACTTGAACCTGGAGAAGAACCCGCGGGTATGGATCCAGGCGAAGGACAAGAAGGTTCCGGCTACCGCGCGCACGCTGACTCGAGAGGAGAAGGCCCCGCTCTGGCCGCGTCTGCTGAAGGAAGGGCAGCCTCTCTGGGCGTACTTTCAGATGTTTACGGAGCGGGAGTTCCCGGCAGTTCTCATCACTCCCGAGAAGTAAGCATCCCTGGCCGGCATCGCCCAGGTCAGCCGTTTCGGAGCTCCGATAAACCGCGGTCTGCGACGCTCTTGACATGCCATCGCCGCCACAATGAGGGGAAGAACTCCATGAGCAAGACGCAGTTCGAACACCTTTTCTCACCCTTACAGGTGGGGCCGATGCGGGTGCCGAACCGGATCTGCGAGACCACCAATACCATCAATTCGTCGATGATTCCCGGTGAAATCGACGAGCACTTTAGAGAGCACCATGGCGCCAAGGCCCGGGGCGGTACCGGCTGGATTGGCGGCGAAACCTGGCTGCTCAACCTTCCATTTCCACCGGAAACACCGGATGAAATAGGTCTCTCCGTGGGGTTTGCCTCACATTTTTCGGCCTATCAAAATCCGGCCTTCGCCGATGGCATGAAACAATTCATCGACGAGGTGCACCAGGCCGGCGCCGTGGCGGTGATTCAATTGACCCACCTCAGTGCGGTGTGGGCTCCGTCGGCAGTGCCCGTCGTCGGGGCCCAGGACTATACGCCGCATGTGCTCGGCGATGAGGAGATCGAATTCTGCCTCAACACCTACGCCGATGCCGCAGCGGTGGCCAAGGATGTAGGAGCGGATGGAGTGCAGATTCACTGCGCTCACGAGACTTTGGCCTACAGCTTCTTGTCGCCGGTGACAAATCAGCGCAGCGACCAATGGGGCGGCGGACCTCAGGAGCGCATCCGCTTCGTCGTGGAAGTACTGGAGCGCGTCCGCAAAGTCATCGGCAACTCGCTCGCGCTGGGTATACGCATTACTGGCGAGGAGTTTCGGCAGGGCGGCGCCGATCATATCGAACTGCGCGAGATGACCTATTACCTCAGCGAAACCGGCCTGCTCGATTTTGTGGACATCGATGTCGGTCACTGCTGGGGTGCGCCTTCCTATGTGCCGTCGTCGTACTATGGTCATGCAGAGTTTCGCGAGGTCGGCAAAGCGGCGCGCGTAGACCTGGATCCGAAAATCGCCGTCATGTTCACCGGGCGCATCAACGACCCCGGTGTGGCGGAGGAGTTACTCAAGGACGGGTATTGCGATCTGGTGGGCATGGTGCGAGCGGGTATCGCCGATCCCGAATTCGCCAACAAGGCACGCGAGGGCCGTTTGATGGAGATACGCCGCTGCATCAGCTGCACTCGCTGTATCGACGAAGCGGCAGAGCCCAACACCTTCCCTTACGCGCCGACCTGCTCCATCAATCCGGTCGTCGGCCATGAGCTGCGCTGGAAAGAACAGTTCCAGCCGGCGGACGAACCAAAGCGCGTTGTGGTCGTCGGTGGGGGTCTTGCCGGATGCGAAGCCGCCCGGGTGGCAGCCATGCGTGGCCACCAGGTGACCCTGCTCGAGCAGGGCAAGCGCTTGGGAGGTCAACTGCTCATCGCCGCCAAGGCGCCCGGGCGCGATTCTTTCGAAGACCAGGTTATTTTCGAAGAAAACGAGATGGCTCGTCTGGGAGTCGATCTTCGGCTCGAGACCAATGCGGATATCGACGCAATCAGGGCGCTGTCGCCAGAGGCGGTGGTTGTTGCAACGGGTTCGATTCCGCGCGTGCCCAAGGATATTCCCGGTATCGACCTGCCACATGTGGTACAGGGCTGGGATGTGATGCAGGGCAAGGCCTCAACCGGAGATCGGGTTGCAGTCATATCGCAGGAAGACTATTACGAAACGCCCTGTGTTGCCGAATTCCTGTCCGAAGGCGACAAGCGGGTGGAGGTTTTTCACAAGTCCGTCCATCTGGGCACGGAGATTGCCAGATATTCGATCGGTATGGTCTTGAGCCGCATGGAGCATTGCGGCGTGAAAGTCCATCCGAACCTGCTTCTGACGGAGGTTCAGGCCGACGGGCTCGAGCTCATTTCGTCTTTCGGTGGGAAGACCTATCGCGAGGAAGGGTTCGATAGCGTGGTCCTGGTGTACGGATCGGTGGCGCAACATGATCTGTATGACCAACTCAAGGGCGAGGGCAGCATCCCGCAGCTCTATCTGGCCGGCTCGGCCTGGCTACCGCGCTTCATGGCAGAGGCTACACAGCATGGTGCTAGTATCGGGTTGGCAATTTAAGTCGACACGATTCGGGAGTGATCCCGGTAGGATCGAATGAGACTTTCATGAGCAGGGCACTCGAGGGCGTCGTAGTTCTGGATCTCACCAGTGAGTTCTTCGCCTCGCTCGCCGCTGCAATGCTGGGCGACTTCGGAGCGACGGTGATTCGGATCGAGGATCTCGCCGATCCCCGCAGGGTCGACCACAATCGCGACGGGATGCATCCGCCCGAGCGCTGGAACTCCCTGGACGAGCTGGCCCATCGCAACAAGCAGAGCCTCGCGGTGAATCTTGGCGATCCGGCGGGCCGCGAGATCCTGGGCAAGCTGATCGCGGGGGCGGGCGTCTTCCTGAGCGACCTCCCGTTCGAGGTCCTGGACGAGAAGGGCTGGGATTACGAGAGCCTCTGCAAGCTCAAGTCGGACATCGTCTACGCGCGCGGCTCGGGCTTCGGGCCCGAAGGGCCGGATTGCGATCTCCCCGCTTACGACGAGCTGGCGGCGGCTCGCACCGGCGTCATGCCGACGCTGGTTCAGCCGGGGCAGCCTCCGGTCTACACCGGCGTTGGCCAGATGCAGACGGCGGTCATGCTCGCCCTGGGCATCGTGATGGCGCTCTACCATCGCGACGAGTCCGGTGAGGGCCAGATCGTGGATGCGTCGCTCCTCGGCGGGAACATGTACTCGCAGAGCCTGGACATGCAAGCCTATCTCGCCATGCGGGAGGATCGCTTCCTCGAGCCGATCTCTCGCCTCGACTCGAGCAATCCCATGAGTGGCCCGATGTATCCCAGTTCCGACGGTCGCTGGGTGACTCTCGCCATGCCCGACACCGACAAATACTGGCCGGCCTTCGCCGAGATCATGGGCCTCGACGTCGAAGACCCGCGTTTCGACAGCCACGAGAAGCGCTGCGGCGAGCATCGGCTCGAGATGATGCAGGTACTCGAGCGGCGCTTCACCAGGCACCCGGGCTCTCACTGGAAGAAGGAGTTCGACGAGAAACAGCTTCCGGCGGACGTCATCGAGAAATACGACTATCCGGCATCCGATCCCATTGCCGCGGTCAATCGGTACATCTTGAACCTGGATCACCCGAGCCACGGTGCTATCCAGAGTCTCGGCTTCCCCATCTACATGAGCGAGAGCCCGGCGCGGCTTCGTAGCATGGCGCCCTGCGTCGCACAGCACTCCGCCGAGGTCCTGCAGGAGCGGCTGGGGTATACGGACGCCGAGATCGAAGCGCTCTCGGCGAGGGGGGCGATCAGGAGTTGAGCATGGCCAAGGCTCTGGAGGGCATTCGCGTTCTCGACTTCACGCAGTGGTTGCAGGGACCGGTCTGCGCCCAGCACCTCGCGGATTTTGGCGCAGAGGTCATCCACGTCGAGCGCCCGGTGACCGGCGATGGCGCGCGCGGCGTCCGCAGCATCAAGGCGCTGCCGGTCGGTGACTGGAACCAGTACTTCCTGGTGATCAATCGCAACAAGAAGAGCATGGCGATCGATCTCAAGAAAAAGGAGGGGCAGGAGCTCCTCTACGAGCTGGTCGAGAAGGCGGACGTCTTCCTGTCCAACTACCCGATGAACGTGCTCAAGGCTCTGAGGCTCGACTACGAGAAGCTGAAGGAGGTCAACCCCAGGATCGTCTACGCCACCAACACCGGCTACGGACATGCGGTCGAGGTCAACCGGCCCTCCTACGACATCAACGTGCAGGCTCTGACGGGCATCATGACCCGACAGGGAGAGCCCGGTCAGCCTCCGATCTACCTGGGGATGGGCTCCGGTGACACCTACGGTGGCATCATGTCGGCCCTCGGCATCATGATGGCGCTCTACCAGCGCAGGCGGACCGGGGTGGGGCAGTTCATCGATGCCTCTCTCTACGGAGCTCAGCTCTTCATGGCCGCGCCGACGCTTCAGCCCTTCCTGGCTTCGGGCAAGGAACGCTACTCGATGCAGCAGTCCCGCGAGCAGGTCGGCAATCCCCTGTGGAATCGCTACCAGGCGAAGGACAAGTGGGTGTTCCTCTGCCAGGAGAACACGGACGAGAACTGGTCCAAGCTCTGCCAGAGCCTCGATCAGACGGACCTCGCCGGTGATGCGAGATTTGCGACTGCGGAGAAGCGAGCGGAGAGGAGCGCGGAGCTCGTCGCGGTCCTCGACGGCATCTTGAAGGGGCGAAAGGCGCAGGAGTGGATCGATCGCTGGGCGCCGCTCGGCATCGTCGCGAGCCCGATCCAGACCCTCAAGAATGTTTCCGAGGATCCGCAGGCCTGGGCGAACGATTACCTGGTGAGGACGCACTGCGAGGAGGTGAATCGGGAGGTCGAGGTGCGCGGCCTGCCCATCACGCTCAGCAAGACGCCGGGCAGCGTCGAGTGTCTCGGCCCCGAGCTGGGACAGGACACGGAGCTGATCCTGGCCGACACACTGGGCATCTCCTGGGAGAGGATCGGCGAGCTGAAGGAACAAGGGGTGATTCCCTGATGGCTCGGGACTCGACGAGCGGACCGCTCGAGGGCATCCGCGTCCTCGACATGGCGACCATGATGGCCGGCCCCTACGCCGCGACCCTGCTCGGAGACCTCGGTGCCGACGTCATCAAGATCGAATCCCACTACGGCGACGAGAGCCGCCACCTGGGACCCGAACGGGATGGGGAGAGATCAGCCTTTCTCAGCTTGAACCGCAACAAGCGGGCGATCGTGCTCGACCTGCGGCGTCCTCCCGCCCGGGAGGCCTTCGCGCGCCTCGTTGCCACGACAGACATCCTGATCACGAACATCCGCGGGCCCGCTCTTTCGAGGCTCGGGATCGATTACGACCAGGTGCGCAAGCGCCGCCAGGACATCATCTGGGTCGGCGTCACCGCGTTTGGAGCGGACGGCCCCTACGCGGGCAGGGGCGGCATCGACTTCCTGGCGCAGGGCTACGCGGGTCTTCTGGCGCTGAACGGCGTCCCAGGAGGCCCGACGGTTCGGGTGACGGTGCCCCTCGTCGATACCATGACCTCCCTGCTCGTCGTCTCGGGGGCGCTTTCCGCCCTCCATGTACGGGAGAAGAGCGGCGAGGGACAGCGCATCGACATCTGCCTTCTCGACGCATTGACGCACGCCCAGTGCAGCGGCCTGGGCAGCTACCTCAACATCGGAGAGATCCCTCCGAAGACCGGGAATCGCAGCCAGTACTTCGCACCCTCGGGGGTCTACACCTGTCGCGACGGGAAGGAGGCCGTCATCACCTGCCCGTCGGAGAAGTTCTTCCGCAACCTGTGCGAGGCACTCGAGGTGGGCTGGGCGGACGACCCGCGCTTCGAGACCATCGACCGGCGACTCGAGAACGAGGATGAGCTCGAACGGGCGATTGCTGCGCGCTGCAAGGAACTCACGAGAGACGAGCTGGTGGAGCGACTGGTCGCGGGAGACGTACTGACTGCACCCATCAACGAGATCCCGGAAGTTGCACAGAACCCACAGATCCGGCACAACCAGATGATCGTCACCACCGAGCACGCGAAGCTCGGCGCGGTGGAGGTCACCGGCCTGCCCATCCACTTCCAGGGCACACCCGGGAGTGTGCGAAGAGCCCCTCCACTCCAGGGGCAGCACAGCGAAGAGGTCCTCGCGGAGCTGGGCTACGGGCCGGGGGAGATCGCCGGACTCGTGGCGGATGGATCGGCGGCGACCTGCGCAGAGCTCGAGCGTGCTGAGAAGGCCTGATCCGCGCAGCGAGTCGCGCGATGCGTGCGGGGCGGCCCCTCCTCTAATCCCCTCCGCCCTCGTAGTCATCCACGAGTTTCTCCCGCATTCGCTGCGCGCTCTTGCGCAGATTCCAGAAGCGGGGAGGGCGCTTCTCCGAGAAGGCGGCGCCACCCTCCTTGCACTCGGGCATGTCGAACCAGTCGGGGTAGAGCTGGCTCGAGATCACTCCGAGATCCGCGTACCCGTCCATCTCCTGGTCGAAGCTGGCCTTGAGGATCTCCAGGCAGCCGGGGCTCACGGAGAGGAGCTCCTCGCACCACTTGTCGACCTCCTGCTCCAGGCTCGCCAGCGGAACGACCTTGTTGACCAGCCCCATCTCGAGGGCCTCGAGGGCGGGGTAGCGGCGGCAGAGCATCCACATCTCGCGGGCCCTCTTGGCTCCGATCACCTTGGTCAGGTACGGGACGAAGAAGCCGTCCGCCGGACTCGAAACCTTGGGGCCAGCCTGTCCGAAGATGGCGTCGTCGGCGGCGATGGTGAAGTCGCAGCAGTAGGCCATGTGGTTGTGGCCGCCGAGGCAGTAGCCCTGCACGGCCGCGATGACCGGCTTGCGGGAGAGGCGGATCAGACGGTTGTGGGGGTAGCGGTTGTAGAAGGCCTCGCGCAGTCCCCACTTCTCCCACTCCACGTCTCCCCCCACCCCGAAGTGCTTGCCGATGGCAGCGACGATGAGGACGCCGATCGAGGGGTCGTGGTTGGCGTCGTAGAAGGCGCGGAACATCTCGTCCACCGTGACCATGGTCATGGTGTTGTACTTCTTCGGCTTGTTGATGGAGATCCGGGCGACGCCCCCCTCCAGATCTCCGTGGAACTTCTTCTCGTAGATGACCTCCTGGAAGTCGAGCCCATCGCCTTCCACCCGTTCCCAGTCGCTCCAGCCCATTGCGCCCGCCCTCCCGGTCAAAGGGTTCCGACCACTTGCCTGGCTTCCTGGATCAGGCCGGTCACGGCGGAGGCCTCCAGGGCCTGCAGGCCGTCCGGCAGCGCGTCTTCCAGATTCAGCAACGACTCCCAGACGGGACAAGCATACAAGATGACATCTGGGTTCGCGCTTGACCCCCGGGAGGCCACACGCAAACATCGCCTTGCGGCGAGCCCGGGATCCAGTGAGGGGATTCGATGAAGCCAGCACCCTTTGAGTACTTCGACCCGAAGACGGTGGAAGAGGCGGTTTCCCTTCTCCGGGAGCATGGGGAAGATGCCAAGGTCCTGGCGGGCGGCCAGAGCTTGGTGCCTCTGCTCCACATGCGGATGGCGCGGCCGGAAGCACTGATCGACCTCTCCAGGGTGCAAGGCCTCGAGTACATTCGAGAGACCGACGGAGTACTCGCCATCGGCGCAATGACGAGCAAGCGAGCGGTGGAGCGCTCGGGACTGGTCAAGCGTCGCCAGCCGCTGTTGCACGCAGCCACGCTCTTGATCGCCCATCCCCAGATCCGCAACCGCGGCACCGTTGGCGGCTCCATGGCCCACGCCGATCCCGCTGCGGAGTACCCGGCGGTGGCCCTGGTCTTGGACGCAGAGCTGCGCGCAGTGGGTCCCGATGGGGAGCGGACCATCAAGGCCGGCGATTTCTTCGTCAGCTATCTGACCACGGCCCTGGAGCCGGCCGAGGTTCTGACCGAGGTGCGCTTCCCGATGCCGGCCGACGGAACCGGGTGGGCGTTCCGGGAGGTGTCGCGGAGGCATGGTGATTTCGCCATGGCCGGGGCCGCGGTGACCCTGTCCGCCGAGGGCGCGGGGCGCTGCACGGAGGCGAGGATCGTTCTGTTCGGCGTAGGCCCCACGCCGATCCGGGTGCACGGCGCGGAGCAGATGCTGGTCGGAGAGACTCTCGGACAGGCGCTCCTGGAGCTCGCGGGGCACAGAGCGAGCGAAGATCTCGATGAGCCATTGTCCGATGTCCACGCCTCGGCGGAATTCCGTCGACATCTGGCCGAGGTACTGACGCGGCGAGCACTTGCCGAGGCGATGGCGCGGGCCGGAGGAGGTTGAACGGGATGGTGACGACACGAAAGGTCCACCTGACGGTGAACGGCGTGGCCCACGAGGCGTTCGTCGAGCCGAGGATGACCCTCGCGGATTTCCTGCGCGGTGAGCTGGCGCTCGTCGGCACCCACGTCGGCTGTGAACACGGGGTGTGCGGTGCGTGTACCGTGCTCCTGGACGGGAGGACGGTGCGCGCCTGTCTCATGCTGGCCGTTCAGGCGGACGGCGCCGAGCTGATGACCGTCGAGGGATTGGACGAGGACGGAAGGCTCCATCCCATTCAGGAAGCGTTCCTCGAAGAACACGGGCTGCAGTGCGGCTTCTGCACACCGGGCTTCCTGTTGACTGTCTACGAGCTACTGGCGGACAGCCCCGAGCCCAGTGATGACGCGATCATGGATGCGCTGGGCGGCCAGATCTGCCGCTGCACCGGATACCAACCCATCCTGGCCTCCGTGCGGCTGGCCGCAGCAAAGCTCCGGCAAGGCCGAGCGGCCGGCGCGGCGTAGCGGGCGCAGGCATAGGAGTCCGACACGAGGATCACGGGAGAGAACATGGCCGTCGAGATCCCGAAGAGACTGGAAGACCTTCCCACGAGCTCGCCCCGCTGGGTGGGCCGAGAGGTGAAGCGGATCGAGGATCCGGAGCTTCTCACCGGACGCACCCAGTTCATCGACAACGTTGTGCTTCCCGGCATGCTGCACTGTGCGATTCTCCGCAGCCCCCTCGCCCACGCGCGCGTCGCGTCGATCGACGTGAGCGCGGCGGAAGGGATGCCCGAAGTGGCTGCAGTGATCACCGGCGAAGATGCGCTGCGCTGGAGCTTCCCGGCAGCGAGCTCCCCGGAGGGTTGGGGCAGTCACTGCCTGGCGACGGACAAGGTGCGCTTCGCGGGGGAGCCGGTGGCGGCCGTCGCCGCCACCAGCCGCTACGTCGCCGAGGACGCACTCGAGCTGATCGTGGTGGACTACGAGCCGCTGGAGGTCGTGGCCGACGCCCGGAAGGCCACGGAGTCGGAGAGCCCCCTGCTCTTCGAGGAGCGGGGAACGAACGTCATGCTCCAGCGGGTGTTCACCTGGGGAGAGGTGGAGGAGGTCTTCCGGGAGGCGGATCACGTCTTCACCGAGAAGTTCCGATGGAACCGGGTGGGCGCCAATCCGATCGAGACCTTCGGTGTCATCAGCGAGTGGAACCCGGTCGACGGGAGTCTGACCTGTCGCGGGAGCTACCAGTCTCCTTCCTTCATGGGTCTGGGACGCTCCGCGAGTCTGGGGCTGCCCTCCAACAAGGTGCGCATCATCAGCCAGCCTCACGGGGGGAGCTTCGGGGGCAAGGGCGGCGGCCGGGGAACGGACATCACCGCGCTGCTGTCGCGGAAGGCCGGCGGTCGCCCCGTCAAGTGGATCGAGGACCGCATGGAGTATCTGACGGCCGGCGGCAGCCAGGCCTGGGACCGCCAATACCAGGCCTCCCTCGCTGTCGAACCAGACGGAAGGGTGACCGGCCTCAAGGTCGAGCTGCTCGACGATCTCGGGGCCACGGGCGAGGGGTTCGGATCGATCAGCGCCGCGAAGCCGCTTTCCGCCTTCACCGGTCCCTACACCATCGGGGTCGCTCAATACGATCTCACCCTGGTCGCGACCAACAAGCTCCCCGCGAGCCCCTACCGAGGGATGGGGCCGCCGCCGCACAACTTCGTCCTGGAGCAGATGATGGACATCGCAGCGCGCAGCCTGGGCATCGACCCCGCGGAGATGCGGCGCAGGAACTACATCCAGCCCGACCAGTTCCCCTACACGATCCCGAGTGGGAACGAGTACGACAGCGGCGATTACGAGGCGGCGCTCGACAAGGTGCTGGAGATGGCGGAGTACCGGGAGCTGCGCCGGCAGCAGGCCGAGGCGCGCGAGCAGGGGCGCCATCTGGGGATCGGCGTCGCCAGCACCATCGAGCCCGGGGTCTTCGACTGGAATTCCTACGCCATCGTGGGCATGCCCGGCGTCGGCGTGCCCGAGGGCGCCACGGTGAGCTTCGACATCCTGGGCAAGGTGACGGTCCGGGTGGGCTTCTCCCTCGAGGGGCAGGGGCAGTACACCCTCGCCGCGCAGCTGATTGGCGACTACTTCGGCCTCGAGATGGAGGACGTCCGCGTCGTCGCTCTGGACACGCAATCGGCTCCGCCCCATTTCGGTCCGGGCGGCAGCCGCCTGGGCGTCGCACTCACCGGGGCGATTCTCGGCGCGTGCGAGCGGATCAAGGAGAAGCTCGTCAAGTTGGCCGCCGTGCTCCTGCAGACCGAGCCGGGCAGCGTGGAGCTCATGGACGGCGCGCTCAGGGTGAAGGGGATGCCCGAGGCTGCGATTCCGCTGGCCCAGGTGGTGGGGGCGATGCTGGCGCGCAGCGATCTCCTACCGCCCGACGTGGATCCCAGACCGGAGGCCACCTTCGTGTGGACCGCCCCGGGCCGGACGCCCGCCGACGAGGAGGGTCGCGCCAAGAGCTACCTGACCGCCGCCAACGCCTGTCACGTCGTGCTGGTGGAGATCGACGCGGAGACCGGGAAGGTGGAGATCCTGAAGTACTTGATCGCCGACGATTGCGGTACTCGCCTCAACCCCGCGACGGTGGAGGGGATGACCCAGGGCGGCGTGGCCCAGGGTGTGGGCGCCGCGTTGCTCGAGGAGTACGTCTACGACCCGGAGGGACAGCTCCTCACCTCCACGTTCATGGATTACCTGCTGCCGACCATCCACGAGGTGCCGATGACGGAGAAGGCGGCGCTGGTGACGCCCTCGCCCTTCTCACCGCTGGGTGCCAAGGGATGCGGGGAGGGCGCCATCCACGCGGCGCCGGCGGCGGTGATGTGCGCCGTCAACGACGCCTTGGCGCCGTTGGGAGTGCTCGCGACCGAGGTACCGGCCACTCCAAACCGCCTCTGGAAGCTGATCCAAGGCGCGAAGTCGCTCTCGCCGGGCGACTAGCGCAACGAAGGAGGAGATCTTGGCGAGCAACGACCACTTCGTGGCCCTGTCCGAATGTCACTTCCTGAATCCGCAGACCATGGCGGAGATCGGCTACTACCCGAACACGAGTCGCTGGTGGGCGAGCGTCAACGGGGTGATGCGTGCCTGGGCCGGAAGGGACCTCACCAGCGAGGACTCGGAGTGGCCCCATCCCATCGCCAGCGAGCTGATCAAGTACATGGATGAAGCGGGGGTCGATGTCTGTTTCGCCCTGCGCGAAGGGATGATGGACATCAGCGGACAGACCGTTGCGCTCTCGACCAACGCCTTCATGATGCAGCAGATCGAGCCCTATCCCGAGCGGATGTATCTGGAGGCGATGGTGGGGCCGATTGTCCGGCGGGGCCTCGACCAGGCCATCTGGGAGCTCGAGTACCTGGTCACGGAGTGTGACGCCAAGCTCTGCAAGGTCTATCAGCCCGAGGACCTCGGGCCCCTCGACGACAAGCGGATGTGGCCCTTCTACGAGAAGGCCTGCGAGCTCGACATCGCGCTGACCATGCACACCGGCATGTCCTACGTGGTGCCGCAGCCGAGCTGCCACACTCACCCCGATACGCTCGACCGCGTCCTACTCGACTTCCCCGAACTCAAGATCATCGCCTACCACATGGGCTGGCCGCACACGGAGGAGCTGATCGGCCTCGCGGGCAAGCACCAGAACCTCTACCTGAGCCTTTCGGGGATCGTCGGCTGGTACCAGCGCTCGCCCTATCGCGGCTACCACGCCATCGGCACGGCGCTCCAGTGGGTGAGCCACGAGAGGATCGTGATGGGTCTCGACCTTCCCTTCGACGACACCAGGAGGGTCGTCGACTACATCCGCAATCTGCAGATGCCCGAGGAACTCCAGGAGAAGTGGGGCTATCCGGAGATCACGGAGGAGATCCGTGCCGGGATCCTCGGACTCAACCTCGCGAGGCTCGCGAAGATCGAGCCGACCAAGCGGGTCGGGTGAGCAGGGCGCCACCTCCGTGAGGGATCGGGCCTGTATCGTCGGGATCGGAGAGACGGCCTACGTGCGCCGCCCGGGCTCGGGCATGAGTCAGCTTGGCCTGCAGCTTCAGGCAGCCGTTCGCGCCATCGGGGACGCCGGTCTCGATGCGGCGCAGATCGACGGTCTGATGCCCTTCCCGAACCTCGGCAGCGCCGAGGAACTCGCGGCCAACCTGGGCTGCGAGAACCTGCGCTACGCGGCGACCATCCACATGGGGGGAGCCGCGCCGGTCGCCTCGTTGCAGGCGGCGGCCACCGCGGTGATCGCTGGGATCGCGAGCTACGTACTGATTCCGGCGGGATGGAACGGTTACTCGGGGGCGCGGGCGCGGCAGACCGTGGCAGTGGATGCCTCTTCCATGCCCGGGGGCGCGATCGCTCGCGACTACTACCTGCCTCACGGCCTGACGGCGCCGCCCCAGTGGTACTCGCTGATGGCGCGACGCCACATGCACGAATACGGGACCAGGCCGGAGCAACTGGGCGCCATCGCAGTGGCGATGCGCAAGCACGCACAGCTCAATCCGCGAGCGGTGATGCACGGTCGTCCCATGTCCCTCGACGACTACCTCGCCTCACCCATGCTCGCCGATCCCTATCGCCTCTTCGACTGCTGTCTCGAGACGGACGGGGCGGCGGCTGCGCTGGTCACCACGCCGGAGCGAGCGCGAGATCTCGACAAGAGGCCGGTCTACATCATGGCCGCGGCTGCGGGGCAGCCGTATCCGGCGGACGAGATCACCAATCGAAAGGACATCTTCGAGACCGGCCTGACCATCGCGGCGCCGGAGGCCTTCGCCAGGGCGGGGATCGGCGCCGCGGACGTCGACTTCGCCGAGATCTACGACTGCTTCACCTTCGAGGTACTGCAGCAGATCGAGGAGACGGGCTTCTGTAAGCGCGGTGAAGGGGGAGCCTTCGTCGAAGGTGGGCGCATCGAGCTGGGAGGAGAGCTGCCCGTCAATACCCATGGCGGCCTGCTGTCCGAGGCGCACGTTCTCGGGATGAATCACATCGTGGAGGCGGTCCGTCAGCTCCGCGGCGACGCCGAGGAGCGTCAGGTCGAGAATGCCGAGATCGGCATCGTGACCGGATGGGGAGACTTCGGAGACGGGAGCATCGCCATTCTTCGGCGCTAGTCGGGTGAGCCTTCCGACTGCATCGATGTCGAACGGGAACGGAATGGAAAACTCAATGGCAGACGCAGGTACGGGAACCTCCAGGCCGCTTCCGGAGCTGCAGGGGTTCTCGAAGGACTTCTACGAGTGGTGCAAGAAGCGCGAGCTCCGATTCCAGCGCTGCAGCGACTGTGGTGTTTGGTGCCACGTTCCGCGGGAGATGTGCGCCGAGTGTGGATCGTGGCGGTGGGAGTGGACTCGATCCAGTGGCCGCGGCAGCGTCTTCACGTGGACCGTCGTCGTCCGAGCGATGCATCCGGCCTTCGAAGAGGACGTTCCCCTCGCCCCGGCGGTGATCGAGATGGAGGAGGGCGTGCGACTTCTCAGCCAGGTCGAGGACTGTCCGCCGCAAGAGCTGGAGATCGGAATGCCCGTCGAGGTCGTCTTCGACGACGTCACCCCCGAGATCACGCTGCCGAAATTCCGCCGGGTTCGCCGAGCCCGGCGATCACCCGAGAACGGAGTGAGCTGAACCCTTGGAACGACCCTCCACCATCCAACTCGACAAGAAGGACCACATCGCCATCGTGACCATCAACCGGCCCGAGGCGATGAACTCGCTTACCCGCGACATGTTGACGGCCCTCGATGTCGCATTCGAGGAGTTCGACCGGGACCCCGATCTCTGGGTGGCGATCCTGACTGCCGCCGGTGACAAGGCATTCTCGGCGGGAATGGACCTGAAGGAGGCCATTCCCCTCCTCACCTCGGGAGATCAGCTGGGCTACGAGGACCCGACGAAGCGGCAGTTCTCCGACGTCTTCAAGCCGATCATCGCAGCCGTGAACGGCCTCTGCATCGCGGGAGGTCTGGAGATGCTTCAGGGAACCGATCTCCGAATCGCGGCAGAGCACGCGACCTTCGGCCTGGGCGAGGTGCGCTGGGGCATCATCCCCGCTGGCGGCTCGCACATCCGCCTACCGCGCCAGATTCCCTGGGCCGTGGCGATGGAGCTGCTGCTCACGGGAGAGCCCATCGACGCGCAGCGCGCCTATCAGATCGGCCTGGTGAACCGGGTCGTTCCCCGCGGAGAGGCACTCGGCGCAGCTGTCGAGCTCGCGGAGAAGATCAGCAAGAACGGACCGCTGGCGGTCCGGACGGCCAAGGAGATCGCCGTCCGCTCTCTCGGCCAGGAGTCCGGGTTCATCCTGGAGAAGTCCCTGGGCGCTCGTGTCTTCGAGTCGGAGGACGCCAAGGAGGGTCCGCGGGCGTTTGCCGAGAAGCGCCCCCCGCGCTTCACGGGCCGCTAGCGCGGATCATCCATGAGCGTTCTCGAGGAGCGTCGCACCGGAAAGAGCATGAAGTTCGCCCTCGGAATGCCCGGCCTCATCCTCTATCCGCCGATCGCGAGTCCGTGGGAGTCCGAGGCGAGCTCGGACGATATCCTGCGGGTGGCGCGGAAGGCGGACCAGGTGGGATGGGACTGGCTCACCCTCTCCGAGCACGTGGTCATCCCCCGGGAGATGACCGACGTCATGGGTCCCCGCTTTCCCGAGGCGGTCAGCGCCGCCGCCGTGCTGGCCGGCGCCACGCAGAGGATCAAGATTCTCACCTACGTGCTGGTGCTCCCCTATCGCCATCCCGTGATGCTCGCCAAGCAGATCTCCACCCTCGACTTCCTCTCCGCTGGGCGCATCATGCTGGGCACCGCCGTCGGTCACCTGGAGCGGGAGTTCGAGGTCCTGAACGTGCCCTTCAAAGAACGCGGCGCCATGACGGACGAGTACCTCCGTGCGATCAAGGAACTCTGGACCAGCCCCGATCCGTCCTTCCAGGGGCGCTACGTCCAGTTCGAGAAGATCGTCTTCGAGCCCAAGCCGGTGCAGAAGCCGCACCCACCGATCCTGATGGGGGGGAACACCCGACTCGCGATGCGGCGGGCGGCCGCGATCGGAGACGGCTGGCTCCCCTGGCTCGTTACCCGCGAGGAGCTTCCCGCGTGCCTCTCGTACATCCGGGAGCAGCCCGGCTTCGAGCAGCGCCGCGCGCGATTCGAAGTGGTCATGCCCGTGTCTTCCCTCAACGTGGTGGATTACAGCCACGAGATACGCGGCGAGACCCATCTGCGGAGCGGCCGCGATGAGCTCGTCGATGAGATCGGCCTCCTGAGGGAGGCAGGCGTTACCGCAGTTCAGGTTCCCCCGCCCCGCACCTCCAGCGTCGAGCAACTCCTGGAGTGGACGGAGTGGTTCGCCGCGGAGATCATCCCCGTCTTCACCTGAGCGGGGACGTTGTTGAACGTTCAACTTCCTGGAGGATTTGCTGGCCTGAAGTTGAACGTTCAACAACCTCCCCGGCTAGAGAACCCGGGCGGCGTGGAATCCGTCCCAGATCGCGCCGAGGATGTTGCGCGGCTCGGAACAGTCGCCGACGGTGACGATCTCCTTCACCTTGCCTTCCAGGGCGTCGCGAAGCGTGAGGTCGGGGGCGAAGCCGGTGGCGGCGACGACGGAATCCGCCCCCAACTCCCGCGCGGCGCCATTCGCCTCGATCATGGCACCTGCTTTGCTCACTTCGACGAGCTTGGTGCCGGTCAACGCCTCCACGCCCCGCTGCGCGAGGAGCGCGTGGACTGCGAGCATGGTGTTGACGTTCACGCCCTCGGGCATCAGTGCATCCGCCATCTCGACGATCGTGACCTTCTTTCCCCGTCCGGCCAGGTAGGCGGCGGTCTCACAACCGCACAGACCGCCGCCGGCCACGATCACGTCGTCTCCCGGATCTCTCTCTTCCTGGAACAGGTCGACGATGCTGAAGACATGGCCCGCTTCCACGCCCGGGATTTCCGGCAGCCGAAAGGCGGAACCGGTCGCGATGATCACCACGTCGGGACTCATCTCTGCGACGAGGTCGGCTGTGGCCTCTTTTCCGAGCTCTACTTTGACGCCGGCCTTCTCGATTTCGCTTGAGAGGTACTCTGTCAAAGGCCTGATATCCAGCTTGAATTCCGGGATCGATGCCAGGTTCAGCTTGCCGCCCAGCTCTTCGCTTCTCTCCCAGAGCGTGACGTCGCAGCCTCGCGACGCCGCCACCGCGGCAGCTTCCATTCCTCCGGGCCCGCCGCCGATCACCAGTACCGATTTCTTGGTCTCGACTGGTTTCAGTGCGAATTCCCTCTCCATGCCGGTGCGCGGATTCACCGTGCAACTCAGGTACTTCATCTCGTACCCCCTGCCGATGCACGCCTCGTTGCATCCGATGCAGGGTCGGATGTCGTCCGCTCTTCCCGCCTTCACCTTGGCGGGCCAATCCGGATCCGCGAGCAAGGGGCGCCCGATGGCGACGAAATCGGTCTTACCCTCCTCGATCACGCGCTCCGCGATCTCGGGATTCCCGAGCTTTCCGTTTGCGATGACCGGCACCTCGACGACCTGTCTCACCGCGGCCGCCAGGTCGATCTGGCAGGCCGGCGGCTCGTACATGCTCGGGACGGCGCGGTTCCAGACCTCGTAGCATCCCCCGTCCACGTGCAGTGCATCGACGCCGGCACTCTCGAGGCGCCCGGCGATCTCCAGACCTTCCTCCAGGGTCCGCCCGCCCTCGATGTAGTGGTCCGGTGTGAACTTGTAGATGATGGGGAGGTCCGCTCCCACCGCAGCTCTCGTCGCTCCGATCAGCTCCATGGTGAATCGCAGTCGGCCATCCAGGTCGCCGCCGTACTCGTCGGTCCGCTTGTTCCAGAGGGCCGTCTGGAATTGATCGATCAGGTAGCCGCCATACCCGTGAATCTCGATGGCGTCGACACCTGCTATCTGGGCCATTCCGGCCGAGGTGGCGAAGGAGACCACCAGCGTCTGGATCTCTTCCACGGTCAACGCGCGTGTCGATACGCTCGTATCGAGGAAGCAGGGCAACTCGGAGGCGGAGATGGGCGGGATGGGGTTGTTCTCGATGAAGTTCACCCGCCCGAATCCCGCGGTCAGCTGGAGGACGAGCTTTGCGCCGTAGTGGTGCACGGCATCGCAGAGTTCACTGAGCCGACCCATGTAGGCGGCGCTGTCGAGCCGGGGCAGGAAATGCGAGATGCCACCCTCCAAGGTGGTGTTGACGACGGCTGCGCCGGTGATGATCATTCCGGCTCCGCCTTTGGCGCGTGCAGCGTAGAAGTCGATCAGCCGACGGGAATAGCCGAAGTCGATGTCGGTGAGGCCGTTGGTGCCCATCGGCGCCATGGCGATGCGGTTCTTCGTCTCGAGCCTGCCGATTCTGCCTCGCTCGAACAGCCTCATGGGTCGCGCCTCCTCACCGAGGTGGGCATTCTAGCGAATCGGACCCGAGGGAAGGGGCGCCTCAGTAGATCGTCTCGCTGCTGTCAGTCGTTCCGAGTCGACACAGGGCCGATGAATCTAGACGGTCAACGTCCTCGGTGGTAATCTCCCGCCGCCGGAATTGCCGCCTTGCTTCTTCTCGAGCGTTCTCGAGCGGCTGGGCCCGCCCTCTCGTCGCGCTGCGGGAGCCGGCCAGTTGCCGGCCGCACACGGGCCGGTCGCAAGATACAGACAGGAGATCCGGAATGGCCAGGGATCCGCTGCGAACCAAGCTCTGCGACATGTTGGGGATCGAGTTCCCCATCGTCTCCTTCACGCACTGCAAGGACGTTGCGGTCGCGGTCATCAATGCCGGCGGTTTCGCGGTGCTGGGCGAGGCGATGCACACGCCCGATGAGATCTCCGCCGACATCAAGTGGATCCGCGACAGGGTCGACGGCAAGCCATTCGGCATCGATCTGGTGCTTCCCGCATCCGTGCCCCCGACGGGTGCGTTGGACGAGTTGATGACCGAGATCCCGGACACGCACCGGGAGTTCGCTCGGCAGATCAAGGAGAAGTACGACGTCCCCGATCCCAAAGGGCCGGTCGCATTGCACCAGTGGGGTGGCCTGAATCAGGAGATGGCGCGCGCTCAGCTCGAAGTTCTCCTCGAGGAGCGGGTGCCCGTGATCGCTTCCGGTCTCGGCAGCCCCGTCTTCATCCTGGAGGCCGCCCACGAGCGAGGGATCAAGGTCTTCGGCCTGGTGGGAAAGACCCGCCAGGCCAAGCGGCAGGTCGAGGGGGGGGTCGACGCGATCATCGCTCAAGGCTACGACGCCGCCGGCCATACCGGCGCGATGGGCACATTCTCCATCGTTCCAGAGGTCGTCTCCATCGCGGGCGACACGCCGATCATCGCAGCCGGGGGAGTGACCACGGGCCGGCACCTGGCGGCTGCGCTCTGCCTGGGCGCCGCAGGCGTCTGGACCGGCACCCTGTGGCTCGCGTCGCGGGAATCCGACGTGGACATGATCGTCAAGGAGAAACTCCTCGCCGCCACGGCCGAGGATACTTCCTACTCGAATTGCATCTCCGGCATGACCATGCGAACGCTCAAGTGCCCGTGGACGGAAGAGTGGTCCAAGCCCGAAGCCCCCGCCGTCCTCCCCGCGCCCTACCAGATGCTTCTCAGCTCCGACTACATTCAGGGCGCCAATGACCACAGGAGGGAGGACCTGATGACGGAGGCCGCCGGCCAGGGCGTGGGATTCGTGACGACCATGAAGCCCGCCCGCCAGATCGTCTTCGACCTGATCGATGAAGCCCTGACCGCGCTCGAGGAGCTGACCGGAGAGGTCGAGTGAGCCTCGCCCGCCCGGTGGTGGGTCCGGCTCACGGGATCCGGCCGCCTCGATCCGCGGCGGAGGCGTGGTGAGCGGAGCGATTCCCGCTCGCACGGGTTTCGATCCCGAAATCGCCGGCAAACGGGCCGAGTGTGACGGCGGAGGCCCCATCGCGGGCACCCGGTTCGCGGGGCGTCAGGAATTCACCGGAACATTGACCGGAGAATTCGTCGACCATGGGGATCCACCCTGGCGCTGGTACCTGATGGTCGACCTGACGCAGAAGCCGGAGGGTTACACCGCCGACGCCGTCTGGTGTGAGTGCGGGAACCTGTTCATTCAGGAAGACGGATCGAGCTGAAACATCCCTTCTGCTATGTTTGCGCCGGGAGATGCTGCGATGCGAATCGTCATCTGTGCCAAGGAAGTGCTCGATCCCGATGCGGTGAACAACTACGCGCTCGCCGGGCGGCTGGAGATCGGAGAGGATGGAAAGACGCTCACGCAGACCGCGATCCCCCGGCTGATCAATGCCTACGACGAGCAGGCGATCGAGGCGGCCCTGCGGCTGCGCGATGCGGGAGCGGACTGCACCATCAGCGTGGTCTCGGCAGGGCCCGATCAAGCGAGCCTGCTCAAGCATGCCGCGGCGCTGGGCGCTGACGAGATCGCGGCGATCCCCGTCGATCCGGCTACCGTGGATTACCACTCCATCGCCTTTCTGCTGGCGGGCTACATCCGCTCCAGCGGAGGAGCCGATCTCGTTCTTTGCGGGCGTCAAGCGTCGGACGACGATCAAGGAGTGGTCCCCGCGCTCCTGGGCGAGGCACTGGAAATACCGATCGTTTCGATCGCGCGCGCCGTGGAGCTGGTCGAGGGGGCCGACGGGCCCGCGGTGCGGGTGACTCGAGTCACGCCGGACGGGGACGAATTGGTCGAAGCCTCGTGCCCCGTGGTGGTGACGATCAGCAATGAACTCGGTGAGCCGCGTTTTCCGACCACGGCCAAGAAGATCGCCGCCCGCCGCATGAAGCCGACGATCGTTTCGGTCGACGAGCTGTCTCTCCCAGCTGAGGAGCTCCAACCCAGGGTGGCGATGACGCGGCAGTTCGTTCCGACCATCCAGGGGAACTGTGAGTTCCTCTCCGGGGAGACGCCAGCCGAGCTGGCCGATCGCCTGATCGAGAACCTCCGCAAGGACAATGTGCTCGAGTAGATCCGACTTCATGGTGAGACTTCTTTGCGCGAGATCGTCGGAGGCCCAGTTCACGTCATGACCTCATCGGTAGTCGTTTGCACCTGGGGTGAGGGTCGCGACGGTGTCCCCGGCGAGAGCGAAGAGATGCTGACGCTGGGCCGCAAGGTGAGCGACTCCCTCGAAGTGGACTTGAACTGGCTGGTGCTGGGACCGCTCCCGGATCGGGCCGTGGAGGTCGCGGGAAGCTACGGAGTGGCGAGCCTCGACCGGGTCGCGGACACCAAGCTGGCCGACTTCGAGCCGGATGCCCTGGTCGAGGCGCTGGCGCAGTACTGCGCCCAGCAGCCGACGAGGGTGCTGCTCTTCGGCCAGAGCTTCGACGGGCGGCTCATCGCGCCCCGCCTGGCCGGGCGCCTGGGGGCCGGTGTGGTGATGAACGGCGTCGACGTCGATGTCGGAGAGGATGGCCGCTTGCAGATCACCGCGTCGGCGTATGGCGGCGATACGCGGGTCGTCTACGAGCTTTGCGGCGTCGAGTCGTGCGTGGTGTCGGTGCTGGCCAATGCCGTCTCGCCGGAGCCTCGCGCGGGCGAGGGACCGGACCCGACGCTGCGGGACATCCAGGTGGATCTCGGCGGCGTCGAGGAGCGGATTCGGACCATCGAGGCCGCCCGGACCGAGGGTCCCCGCCTCGAGGACGCCGAGATCATCGTTTCCGGAGGGCGCGGTCTCTCCGCGCCGGCGGACTTCGAGCTGGTGGAGCAGCTGGCAAAGGCCCTGGGCGGCATGGCGGGCGCATCCCGCCCGCTGGTGGACGATGGCTGGGTCGATTCCTCGCGCCAGGTGGGACTCACGGGGAAGATCACGCGTCCGGCGCTCTACCTGGCCGCGGGCATCTCCGGAGCCAGCCAGCACATGGCGGGATGCTCGGCTGCCAAGACGATCGTGGCGATCAATCGCGATCCGGACGCGGCGATCTTTCGCTACGCGCGCTATGGAATCGTGGGTGACTGCCTCGAGATACTCCCGGAGCTGATCCGAGCTGCAAAGGCGCGATGATCGCTCGGATCCGTTCCGGCGAATCGCCGATGAGGTGATCTTCGATGACGACGATCAAGAAGCTTCCCGTAGCCGAAGCGCTGTTCACCGAGACTGCGGATGGTCCGCGGCTGCTCGGGTCGAAGTGCGCATCGTGCGGGACGCCCTATTTCCCGAGGTCCGCGGTCTGCCACAACCCGGACTGCCGCGAGTCGAAGATGGAGGAGGCCAGCTTCGGACCCCGGGGAACGCTGTGGAGCTGCGCGATCCAGAACTACCCGCCGCCGGCTCCCGCTCGGTACGAAGAGCCCTACATCCCCTACGCTCTCGGAATGGTGGACATGCCGGAAGGATTGCGGGTTCTGGGAAGGATCAGCACCGACGACCCGGAGGGTGTTCAGGTGGGAGCGGAGGTGGAGCTGGTCCTGGAGAGACTCTACCTCGACGAGAACGAAAACGAGGTGATCACCTGGAAGTTCAGGCCGATCTGACGACACTCTGGCGTCGGCTGAGAACGGACTGACAGCAGACTGACAACGGGACAGGGAACTCACAACGGAGAATGGGCAGCATGAGAGAGGTTGCGGCCGTCGGCTTGGGGATGCATCCGTGGGGAAAGTTCAAGGACAGGTCCCTCACGCAAATGTGCCGGGAGGCGGTCGAGGCGGCGCTGAAGGACGGGAGCGTCGCGTGGCGGGAGATCGAGGCAGTGGCCGCTGCCAGCTCGCGCTTCTCCGGGGGCAAGGGATGGGGCCTGAACGGAAACGACGTCGTCGAGGAGATGGGATCGACGGGAGTTCCGGTATACAACCTATCGGCGGGCTGCGCCGCCGGCGGCAACGCCTTCAACATCGGCTACACACTGGTGGCCAGTGGACTCCACGACGTCGTCCTCGTCGTGGGCGGCGAGAAGATGCCCAAGGGTTTCATCCAGACGTCGGGTGTCGAGGAGGAGACCGACCCGGAGTATCTGCGTCAGCGCTGCGTCGGCATGCCGGGACCGGCCTTCTGGGCGATGCTGTGCCGGCGCCGGATGGAGGAGCACGGTACCACCGAGGAGCAGCTGGCCCAGATCGCCGTCAAGTCCCACAAGGTCGCTGCACACAACGAGAATGCGCGCTTCCGAAAGGAGTTCACCCTGGAGGAGGTGCTCGGGTCACCCATGGTGAGCTATCCGCTCAGGCTCTACGAGATCTGTCCGGTGAGCGACGGAGCCGCGGCGGTGGTCCTCTGCTCGGCCGAACAGGCGCGAAGGCGTACCGCGAAACCCGTCTGGGTGGCGGCGAGCACCGTGGCCACGGCGCGCTTCGACGACGGAATCACCAGGGGGCTCGGCGGGATGGTTCCCCCTTCCGGAAAGACCTACCACAGCGAGGCAGCTCTGGCGGTGAGCAAGGCGTTCGACCAGGCGGGCGTCGCTCCGGCTGACCTGGATCTCGTCGAGCTGCAGGACAACACGGTCTACTACGAGCTGGCCTTCCCCGAAGAGTGGGGTCTCTGCGAGCCCGGAGAGGCCGAGCGGTTGCTCGAGCAAGGCGAGACGCTGCCCACCGGTCGATTGCCCATCAACCCAAGTGGTGGCTTTCTCTCCTTTGGAGAGGCGACCACGGCGATGGGCGTGTTCCAGGTCTGCGAACTGGGTTGGCAGCTGCGAGATCAGGCGGGGCCCCGCCAGGTGCCCGATGCAAGGCTCGCGCTCGCCCAGACGCTCGGCCTGGGTGGCAACGCCACCGCCGTCATCATGAAGCGCTAGTAGCCCTTGAATTCCGGCTTTCGTTTCTCGAGGAAGGACTGGGTGCCTTCCCTCGCGTCCCTGGTGGCCGCGCTCAGGGTGGACGCGACCCCTTCGTAGTCGAGCATCTCGTCGAGGGTCGACGTCAACGACTTGTGGATGAAGCGGCGGGCGAGGTCGATGCCCACGCTGGGTCCCGTGGCGAGCTGATTCGCGTACTCCATGGCTGCCGAGAAGTCCTCACCTTCGGGAACCAGCTCGTCGATCAGCCCGATCTCCTTGGCCGCCTCGGCGTCGAACATCTTTCCAGTCTCCACCATCATCAGGGCCGTGGGAAGACCGACGATTCTCGGCAGGAAATAGGTGACGCCGCAGTCCGGGCTGAAGCCGAGCCGAACGAAGATGGCGCACATGCGGGTGGTGGTGTCGGCGAATCGGCGGTCACAGGCCAGGGCGTAGGCAAGGCCGGCGCCCACCGCGGGTCCGTGGATCGCAGCGATGACCGGCTTCTCCACCTCGACGATCATACGGGTGGCCGCCGCAAACGGCCCGGCGGGCGTCTTCCTCTGGTAGCGGGGCATCACCAGATCCGGATCGGAGAGGCCCGGCAAGGGCCGGTTCCCCGAGCCGCTCACGAACTCCGCATCGCCGCCCGAGCAGAAGGCGCGGCCGGCACCCGTCAGAACCACGACCCGGACTTCGTCGCGAAAGCGTATGTCGCCGAGGAGGTCGGCGAGGTCGGAAGCCATGTCCCAGCTGACCGCGTTCAGGCGGTCGGGGCGGTTCAGGGTGATGACGCCGACCCCCGCTTCGACGCGAAACAGGACGTGCTCCTCCGATGTCATTGCGCGTGCCTCCGTGGGGGGATAATCCGGGCTAGGCGTCGATCGCGTGACGAGCGGCGATGTAGCCGAACGTGGTCGCCGGACCGAGTGTGGAGCCGGCTCCGGGATATGTGTGGCCCATCACCGACGCCGAACAATTGCCGACGGCGTAGAGGCCCGGGATGGGCTCCCCTGACACCTTCAGCACCCGGGCATGGGCATCGGTCTCGAGGCCACCCTTGGTGCCGAGCTCTCCCGGATACGCCTCGAGTCCGTAGAAGGGCGGCTTTTCGATGGGTGCCAGACACGGGTTGGGCTCGACTTTCTCGTCGCCGTAGTAGCGATCGAAGACGGTCTCTCCGCGGTGGAAGTCGAGATCCGCTCCGGTCCTCGCGTACTCGTTGATGTTCCGGACCGACTCCTCGAGCCCCGTGGCCTCGATGCCGAGCCGTGCCGCCAGCCCCTCCAAGGTGTCGGCCTTCTTCAAGTAGCCTTGCTTGAGCGCGCCGGGGAGAGCCCAGTCGGGTTGCTGCGAGGCCTGCAGGATCGGCCCACAGGGGTATCTCTTGCGGAAGGTGGCATCGAACACCAGGTAGGCGGGGACGCAGGGCTTCTCGGGCGAGTTCTTCGCGTGCATCGCGTTCACCACGTCGATGTACGGCGCTGCTTCGTTGACGAAGCGCTCGCCGGCCTTGTTGACGAGGATGCTGCCCGGAAGGGACTTCTCGATCACCAGCATTCGCGCGTGATCCTCGTCCGGCACGACGCTGGTGGGCCCCCACCAGGCATCACTCATCAGATCGATCGCGGCACCCAGCGCCTGACCCATGTTGATCGCGTCGCCGGTATTGTGCTGATTGCCACACGACCACTCGGCGCGGGTGGGATTGGGCAGGAATTTCTCGCGCATCGCCTGGTTTCCCTCGAAGCCGCCCGCCGCCAGCACCACCCCCTTCTCGGCCCGAATTCGGATCGTCTTTCCTTCCTTCTCGGCTGCGACACCCACCACGCGGTCGTCTTCGACGATCAGCTCTCGCGCGGGCGCATTCAGCCAGAGCGGGATACCGCGGTCCATCAGGGAACGCCGCAGCATGCCGACCAGCGCGTTTCCCATCGCCAGGTTCCGATCGCGCCGCGACTTGAAGCGCCAGGGGATGTCGAGCCAGTACCTGGCCATGAGCCTCATCGTGATCCGGATCCAGCCCGGTGTCCGGCACAGCATGGTGCGCGCCTCGAAGACGGTCATGAAGATGCGTTTCATGATCAGCATCTGATAGTTCTGTTCGCGCATGTTCAGGAACTCGCCACCGAGGAGGCTCGCGTCGAAGTTCTTCGGCTCGAGGCAGCGGCCACCGGGCCTGCTGCCCGGAACTCTCTGGTAGTAGTCCGCGTACTCGGGCAGGGACACGAACTCGGCGCGCGTATGCTCGGAGAGATACCTGGCCATTTCGGGTGCCTTCTCCAGATACGCGCGCAAGCGATCCTCGGAGACCTCGCCGCGGGTGGTCTCTCGAAGATAGGTCCAGGCGTCCTCGACATTGTCCTCGACGCCGACGTCCGCCATCAGGTGGTTGTTCGGTATCCAGAGACCGCCGCCCGACATGGCCGACGAGCCGCCGTAGCGATCGCTCTTCTCGATCAGCAGCGTGTTCGCACCGCGATCGTGTCCGGCGAGGCCGGCGGTCATGGCGCCGGCTCCGGAGCCGACGATCAGTAGATCGACGGTGTGGTCCCAGTGTCTCGTGTCCGTGTCTTCCATGGCACTCTCCCAAGGTGGATGGCTCAGGCCCCTTCTCTTCGGCGATCGGTGCCGAGCAGATAGCGGGTGACACCGATCAGCTCCTCGCGGAATGTGGAGAATACCTCCTCCCTGGCGACACACCGGGTCTCCTCTCCGCCAAGGAGGGGCGCATTCGTGACGAACCACACCGTCGCTCCAGCGAGGACGCTCACCACCAGGGTGGAGTCGACCTTGCGAAATGCGCCTTCCTGCTGGCCCTTGTCGATGCCCTCCGTCACCACGGAGAACATCGGATCGACGAGGTCCCGGATCCCGGGTGCGAGCTCTCGCGGAGAGTCGGCGACCTCGCGCATGAAGAGCCGCGCCAGTGTCGGTCGCTCCGCGGCATAGTCGACCCAGGCGCCGATGAGCTGCTCGACTCGCTCTGCATGCGAGACGTCGGACTCGAGCGCCGCACGGATCCGCTCGGCGAGCGCCTTGAACGCGGCCTCGAGGACCGCGGCGTAGAGGGCCTGCTTGTCGCCGAAGTGGTAGATGATGGCCGCCCGCGTGATGCCGACCGGCTCGGCGATGTCCTCCAGGCGCGCCCTGGCAAACCCCCGATTGGCGAACTCGATCTCGGCTGCCCGGAGGATCAGATCCCGGGTCTCCTCGGCGACCGGCGTGCTCCGACGAGGTGATCCCGCCTGACTCACTCCCATGAGCGCAGCTTACTCGGGAGTCAGTGGAAGTCAAGAGAGATCGCCGAGTGGCAATCAGATCTTCCTGCCGTGCTCCTTCCAGTAGCGGTCGCGCAGGAGTCGAACGTGGAGCTTTCCCGTCGGGTATCGCGGGAGCCCGTTCTCGAAGTCGATCGAGCGCGGCACCTTGTAGTCGGCGAGGTGCTCGCGAGCGAAGGCGCGGAGCTCGCCCTCGAGCTCCGGGGAGGGCCGCCTTCCCGGAACCAGCTCGACGGCCGCCTTCACGGCCTCGCCCCACTCCGCGTCGGGAATTCCGAAGACGCCGACGTCGGCGACCGCCGGATGCTCCTGCAGGATCTGTTCGATCTCGGCCGGGTAGATGTTGACTCCACCCGAGATGATCATGTTCGACTTTCGGTCGGAGAGGTAGACGTAGCCGTCCTCGTCGACACGCCCGATGTCGCCGATGTTGAAGAGAAATGGCTGCGGGTGGGCCTCGGCGGTCTGCTCGGGAGCGCGGTGATACTCGAATACCTGGCGCAGGTGTCTGTGCCGGCAGTAGAGAATACCCTCCTGTCCAGGCGGTAGCCGTTCGCCGCGGTCGTCGACGGCGAAGACCTCGAAGGAGGGGAGGGCCCTTCCCACCGTTCCCGGATGTGCGAGCCAGTCCGCCGAGTCGACGAGCGTGGTGGCACCGCCCTCGGTGGCACCCCAGTACTCCACGAAGACCTCGCCCCACCAATCGATCATGCGCCGCTTGACGGCCACCGACATCGGTGCAGCGCCGTGAAGGACCATCCGCAGTGCGGAAGGGTCGAACCGGCTTCGAACCTCTTCGGGCAGATTGAGCATGCGCACGAACATGGTGGGCACCATGTGGGTGTTGCGGATCGCGTGCTCCTGGAGGAGATCCAGGGCGCGCGCGTCTTCCCACTGGGGCAGAATCACGAGTGGTGCGCCATTGACCTGGTCGTAGAAGGCGAAGAGCAGCGGCGCGGCGTGATAGAGCGGACCCGTCACCATGTGAGGCCCGCTTCCATCGAGCCCCAGTGCCGCGGCCTTGGTGGCGATCTCGGAGAGCGCGGCGCCGAGGGTGGGTGGGCGGCTGCGCTTGACCCCCTTGGGTCGCCCGGTGGTTCCGCTGGTGTAGATCATCGTCCCACCCGACGGGCCCTCCTGTGGCATGGGCTCGTCGGAGGCATCGGCCAGGGCTCGTTCGAGCGCCTCGACGTTGAGGAGATCCCTGGAAGGCGCCAATCGCCTCGCCGTGGCCTCATGGGTCTCGTCGGTGAACAGCACCCGCGCACCGGAGTCCTCGATGACGTACGCGGTCTCGGCGTCTTTCAGGTGCCAGTTGATCGGCGTGATCCAGACGCCGGCCAGCATTGCAGCGAAGGTCAACTCGACGAACTCGACGCGGTTTCCCATCAGCAGCGCGATGTGGTCGTCGGTCTCGAGGCCGAATTCGTCGCGGAGCAGGTGGGCCATCCGCGTGGCGCGGTCGACGAACTCCGCCCAGCTGCGCCTCCGAGTGAGGTCGTCGAGTGCTACGCCGTCGGGATTCGCCGCTGCCACGTCGAGGATCATCGAGGGCCTGCCATCTGCCGCCAGCGCTGTGATTTACGAGACGCGGCGTGTACTATACCAGCCGCCGGGAGGGCGGGCGCGGATGGCTTCCCGTCGGGGTGCAATGCAGGAGCAGCAAAATCCGGTGAGTGGCAGCGGATGGTCCGATAGAGAAACGATACGTATCGTTTCGTTATGTTGACTGGTTCGCTCCTCCTAGAATGCCCGCTGAGAAGTCGCCCTGGAAGCAGCTCCGGCCTGGGCCTCTAACGCCGAGGGAAGCTCGATGGACAAGCGCCTGACCGACGGGGAGCTGATCGCCGAGCTTCGCGACGGGATGACCATCGGCATCGGGGGCTGGGGATCGCGGCGCAAACCGATGTCCCTGGTGCGAGCCATCCTGCGTTCGTCACTGGAGAATCTCACCATCGTCTCCTACGGCGGGCCCGACGTCGGCTTGCTCTGCGCAGCGGGAAAGGTGAAGAAGGTCGTCTACGGTTTCGTCTCCCTCGACTCGATTCCCCTGGAGCCCCACTTCCGAATCGCGCGACAAGAAGCCGCGATCGAGGCCGTCGAACTCGATGAGGGCATGCTCCAGTGGGGGCTCTACGCCGCAGCCATCCGGCTTCCCTTCCTTCCGACTCGCGCCGGTCTAGGCTCCGACGTGATGAAGATCAATCCCCGCCTGAAGCTGGTGAAATCTCCGTACGAGGATGGCGAGGAACTGGTGGCGATGCCCGCGCTCCCCCTCGACGTTGCGTTGATTCACATGAATCGCGCGGACTCTGCCGGCAACGGTCAGTTTCTGGGCCCGGATCCCTTCTTCGATGACCTCTTCTGCATGGCGGCCGAGCGGCGCTTCATGTCCTGCGAGAAGATCGTTCCCACCGAACACCTGCTCCGCGAGGGCAGCATCCATACGCTGAAGATCAACCGGATGATGGTCGACGGCGTCATGGAGGCGCCGGGCGGTGCGCACTTCACCGAGTGTCCGCCCGATTACGGGCGGGACGAGGCTTTCCAGAAGGAGTACGCTGCCACCGCCAAGGACTCGGAGGCGTGGAACGCGTTCAGGGCCAGGTATCTCGACGTCGGGAGCGAGCGGGAGTACCAGGAGGCGGTGAAGTCCCGATGAGCGGGCACACGCGAGCGGAGGCCTGCGCCGTGGCCATCGCCGAGATCTTTAGAGGCGATGGCGAGATCCTCGCCAATCCCATTGGCAACCTGCCCACTCTGGGCGCGCGGCTGGCCAAGCTGACCTTCGAGCCGGATCTCCTCCTCACGGACGGCGTCGCCTCGCTGTTGGCCAACGTACCGCCGGTCGGAGGGGGGCAGGGCCGGAAGCCGATCATCGAGGGCTGGCTGCCGTATCGCACCATCTTCGACGTGCTCTGGTCGGGAAGGCGCCACGTGGTGATGGGCGCCACCCAGATCGACCGTTTCGGAAATCAGAACATCGCCTGCATCGGAGCCTTCGAGAAGCCGAGGGCGCAACTGCTCGGCATGCGCGGGGCGCCCGGAAACACGCTCAATCATCCCACCAGCTACTGGGTTCCGAACCACGGCAAGAGGGTCTTGGTCGGAAAGGTCGACGTGGTTTCCGGCGTCGGCTACGACCGCGCCGCCGCCCTGGGTAAGACCGCCTCGCGCTTCCACGAGATCCGGCGCGTCGTGTCCAACCTGGGGGTCTTCGACTTCGAGACAGAGGATCATTCGATGCGACTGGCTTCGGTTCATCCCGGGGTCAGCGTCGAGGACGTGGTCGAGAACACGGGATTCGAGCTGGTGATCCCCGACGCGGTCCCCGAGACACGACCTCCCAGCGACGAAGACCTCCGGATCATTCGCGAGGTGCTCGACCCCGACGGAATCGCCGCGAGAGAAGTGAATGAATGATCCGCTCCACACATCGCTGTGTGAGATTCTCGGCATTCGCCATCCGATCATCCAGACGGCGATGGGATGGATCGCGACGCCCGAGATGGTCGCGGCCTGCTGCAACGCGGGGGCGATCGGCTTTCTCGCTACCGCCACGGTGAGAGCGGAAGAGGTCGACGCGCTGATCTCCCGGGTCGAGGAACTCACCGACCGGCCCTTCGGCGTCAACTTCCTGATGGAGGCTCCGGGCGCCGATCTGATCGTCGATACCATCGTCCGACACCGGGTGAAGGCGGCCAGCTACGCCCGGTCTCCGAACCCCGAATTCATCAAACGCTTCAAGGAGGCGGGGATTCTCTGCATTCCGACCTGCGGTGCCGTGCGCCACTCCCAGAAGGCGGTTCAGCTGGGAGCCGACATCGTGATCGTGCAGGGAGGCGAGGGGGGCGGGCACACGGGCTCCGTCCCCACTTCGATCCTCGTGCCCCAGGTGGTCGACGCGATCGACGTGCCGGTGGTCGCCGCGGGTGGATTCAGCGACGGCCGCGGCCTGGTGGCGGCATTGGCCTGGGGCGCGGCCGGGATCGCGATGGGAACGCGCTTCTTGCTGACCTCCGAGAGCCCGATCCCGGCCGAGACGGCGGAACGCTACTTCGCCGCCACCGTGGGCGACATTCTGGTGACCTCGGAGGTGGACGGCATGCCACAGCGCGTGGTCGTGAATGAGCTGGTGCACCGACTCGAGTCGAGCAATCGGGTGGGCCTGCTGCTCCGAGCACTGCGCAGCGCTTTCCAGTATCGCAAGCTCAGCGATGCCCCTCTGGACGAGCTGATCCGCTCCGCCCTCGCGATGCGGCGCAGCGAGAAGATGTCCCGGTCCCAGATGCTGATGGCGGCGAACGCTCCGGTTCTGGTGAGGAAGGCGATGATCGAAGGCGACCCCGTCGGCGGCGTCCTGCCCAGCGGCACCGTGGCCGGCGTGATCGGCGATCGACCCGGCTGTGCCGAGCTGATCGAGCGAATCATCGACGAGGCCGAGCGCACGCTCGAGGTTCTCGCAAAATGAAATCGAGGTTGTTGAGATGTCGGTGAGGTTCAGTGTCGAAGACGGAATCGCGGAGGTCCTGCTGGACCACCCGCCGGTGAATGCCCTCGATAGCGCCGGCTGGCGAAAGCTCGCCGAGACCATCATTTCCCTCGGGAGTGATGAAGAGGTGCGTGTCATCGTTCTCGGCGCCGAGGGCCGCGGCTTCTGCGCCGGGGTCGACGTCAAGGAGCTCGCCAAGGACAGCAGTCTGATCACCCAGGTGAACAAGGGCTGCTACGACGCCTTTGCGGCCATCCACGATTGCCCGGTTCCGGTCATCGCCGCCTGCCACGGTTTCGTTCTGGGCGGCGGCATCGGTCTGGTCGGGTCCTGCGACGTCATCGTGTCGAGCGACGACGCGAGCTTCGGACTGCCCGAGATCGACCGCGGAGCGCTGGGAGCCGCATCGCACTTGATGCGGATGTTTCCGGTCCAGAAGGTCCGCAAGATGCTCTTCACCGGCGAGCCGATTTCCGCCCAGGAGGCCTACCGCCTGGGGGCCCTGGAGGCGATCGTGACCCGGGAGGAGCTCATGCCCAGGGCGCGCGAGATCGCGAAGACGATTGCAGCCAAGAGCCCCAAGGCGATGCGCCTGGCCAAGGAGAGCATGAACGGGATCGAGTTGCTCGACGTCAAGAGGAGCTATCGCTTCGAGCAGGGCTTCACGCTCGAGCTCTACACCTCTCCCGACTCCCAGGAGGCGCGGGACGCATTCGTCGAGAAGCGGGAAGCCAGCTTCTCCGAGAAAAGCGAGGAATAGATCGATGGACCTCACCTTCACCTCCGAGGAGGAGGCCTTCCGCCAGGAGGCGCGATCCTGGCTGGGAGCCAACGTGCCCCGTGAGCCACTGCCGTCGCTGGACACGGAGGAGGGCTTCGAGAAGCACCGCGAGTGGGAGCATCAGCTGAACGCAGCCGGTTGGGCGATGGTGCCGTGGCCGGTCGAGTTCGGGGGCCGCGGGGCCAACCTGATCGAGTGGCTGATCTTCGAGGAGGAGTACTACCGCGCGGGCGCGCCGGGGCGGGTCAACCAGAACGGCATCTTCCTGCTGGGTCCAACCATCATGGAGTACGGCACCGAGGAGCAGAAGGCCCGCTACCTGCCGAAGATGGCCTCCAGCGAGGAGGTGTGGGGACAGGGCTGGTCGGAGCCGAACGCCGGCAGCGACATGGCGGCGATCCAGGCCACCGCGGTGCGTCAGGGTGACCACTACCTGGTCAACGGTCAGAAGACCTGGGTCTCGCGCGGCGCCTACGCCGACTGGCTGTTCGGCCTGTTCCGGACCGATCCGGAATCCGAGCGCCACCGCGGCCTCAGCTTCGTCCTGGTTCCCCTGGACGCCCAGGGGGTGACCGTGCGGCCGATTGATCAGCTCGATGGAGAGGCGGGCTTCGCGGAGGTCTTTCTCGACAACGTGCGAGTCCCGGTGGAGAACCTGCTCGGTGAGGAGAACAAGGGTTGGTCGGTCGCCATGGCGACCGCCGGCTTCGAGCGCGGCCTGATGCTGCGGAGCCCCTCGAGGTTTCAGAACACCGCGCGCAAGCTGGTGGCGCTCTACAAGGAGACCGTCGGCAGGGGCGAGAGCGTCGATCCCGCCCTGCGCGAGGCGGTCACCCGGGCCTGGATGGATGCCGAGGCCTATACGCTGAACACCTATCAGACCGTCTCGCGTCTCCTGGCAGGCGGGAAGATCGGCGCGGAGGCGAGCCTCAACAAGATCTTCTGGTCGGAGCTGGACGTGAAGATGCACGAGACGGCCCTCGCACTCCTCGGCGCGCGCGGCCAACTCCTCCCCGAGGCGCCTGCCGCCGAGGGGGTGGGGGGCTGGCTGGATGGCTATCTCTTCGCACTGTCCGGTCCCATCTACGCGGGAACCAACGAGATCCAGCGCAACGTCATCGCCGAGCGGATTCTCGGGCTTCCCAGGAGCTGAGCATGCGTTTTCACTTCACCGAAGATCAGCTGCTGCTGCGGGACACCGTGCACGACTTCCTCGAGGCCGAGTGCACTCCGGAGGGGATTCGGGCGCTCTGGGAGACCGAGACCGGTCGCTCTCCGGAGTTCTGGTCCAGCCTGGCCGAGGTGGGCATGCCGGGCCTTCTGGTTCCGGAGGAGTACGATGGAATGGGAATGGACGAGATCGATCTCGTCCTTCTCTTGGAGGAGACCGGACGCGCGGGCCTGGCCGAGCCGGTGATCTCTACGGCCGCGGTCGGCGTGCCGCTGCTCTGCGGTCTGGACTCGAAGCAGCTCGGTGAACGCTGGCTCGGCGGCGTGGCGGCGGGCGAGGTGATGCTCGCGGTGGGGCATTGCGTCAGTCCCTTCGTGAGCGATGCCCATGTAGCAGATCTCCTGCTCTTGCCGCACCAGGACGAGATCCACGCGGTTTCGAGAAAGCAGGTCGCGCTGATCTACCAGCCGAGCAACGATCCCTCCGAGCGTGTCTTCAGCGTTCAGTGGAAACCCGTTGCCGAGACGTTGGCGGTTCGAGGCGAGGAGGCGAAGAAGCTGCAGTCCGCCGCCCTCGACCGGGGAGCCCTGGGCTGCGCGGCCCAGCAGCTCGGGGTCGCCCAGCGCCTGGTCGAGATGACCGTCGAGTACGCCTGCCAGAGGAAGCAGTTCGGAAAGCCGATCGGATCCTTCCAGGCGATCAAGCACATGTTGGCGAACGTCCAGGTGCGCCTCGAGTACGCCCGGCCCGTGGTCTACCGAGCGGCCCACTCGGTGGCGCGGAACTCGGAGCACCGCGCCGTGGACGTCTCGATGGCGAAGTCGGCGGCCTCCGAGACCGCGCAGACGGCGGCCAAGGTAGCGCTGCAGGTCTACGGTGCGCTCGGCTACACCTGGGAGCAGGATCTGCACATCTGGATGAGGCGGGCCTGGTCTCTCGAGGCTGCGTGGGGAAGTGGCGCCTGGCACCGATCTCGCGTGGCCGACGCGATTCTCGACAGCGACGCCGCAGCCGGGACTTTCGGCTACAGCTCGCCTTCCTGAGGAGACGCAGGCGATGGCGGTGGTTATCCTGAAAGGCGCTGCGCGCCGACGCGATCGGCACGGAGGAGTGGATCGATGAGCGAGGTGAAGAAGCGGGTTCCCGCTGTCGAGGGTTGGTTCACCATGGACGATGAGCAACCCCGTCTGCTGGGAAGCCGGTGCAAGAGCTGCGGGACCTATTTTTTCCCCAAGGAGTCGTTCTTTTGCAAGAACCCGAACTGCACGGGGGTGGAGTTCGACGAGGTTCCGCTCAGCCCGATGGGGAAGCTCTGGTCGTTCACGAACAACTGCTACGCAGCCCCGGCACCCTTTATCGCTCCAGATCCCTTCGTCCCCTACGCAATTGCAGCCGTCGAGCTCGCCGAGGAGCGAATGGTGGTCCTCGGTCAGATGGCCGAGGGGACCGAGGTGAGCGATCTGAAGGCGGGGATGGAGGTAGAGCTGGTCCTCGAGAGGCTCTACGAAGACGATGCGTCCGAATACATGGTCTGGAGATGGAAGCCGGTCGCGGCCTGACGGCGGCTCTCGAACCAGAGGAGATCAGTGATGGCAGATGAAGTCGCGATTCTCGGAGTCGGGATGCACCCGTGGGGGAAGTGGGGACGGAAATTCGTCGAGTACGGCGTCAAGGCATCTCGTGACGCCCTCGAAGATGCCGGGGTGGAGTGGAAGGAAATCCAGTTCGTCTCGGGTGCCGACACCATGCGCTGCGGCTATCCGGGATACGTGGCGGGAGCGACCTTCGCTCAGGCCCTGGGATGGAACGGAGCGCGGGTTGCCAGCTCGTACTCCGCCTGTGCCTCGGGGGCTACCGCACTCAACACCGCGCGCATGCAGATCCTGGCGGGCTTCTGTGACGTCGCCCTGGTGGTGGGGGGGGACACCACTCCCAAGGGCTTCCTGGCGCCACAGTCCGGGGACCGGCCCGACGATCCCGACTGGCTGCGATTCCGCTTGATGGGGGCGACGAATCCCACCTACTTCGCCCTCTACGCCCGGAGGCGCATGGAGATCTACGGGGCGACGGAGAGCGACTTTGCCAAGGTAAAGGTCAAGAACAGCCGGCACGGGCTCTCCAACCCCAACGCCCGCTACCGCAAGGAGTTCACCGAGGAGGAGGTGCTGGGCTCGCCGATGGTGGCGGATCCGCTCCGACTCTTCGAGATCTGCGCCACCAGCGACGGGGGGGCGGCGCTGATTCTTTCCAGTATGGAGTATGCGCGCAAGCGCGTCAGCGACCCGGTTCGGGTCGCCGCGATCTCCACGGTGACGCCGCAGTTTCCCAGCTCCGTCGTCGAACTGCCGGATATTGCGACGGATTCCGCCTATAGCGTGCCGGTGCCGGACAACACCTTCCGGGGCTCGGTGGCGACGGCAGCCTACAAGGAGGCCGGGATCGGCCCCGAGGACCTGGATCTGGCCGAGGTGTACGACCTCTCCTCGGCGATGGAGCTCGACTGGTACGAGGACATCGGGATCTGCAAGCGGGGAGAGGCGGAAAAGCTCCTGAATGATGGCGATACCACCGTCGGCGGCCGGATTCCCGTGAACCCGAGCGGCGGTCTCGCCTGCTTCGGAGAGGCGGTGCCCGCGCAGGCGGTCGCACAGGTGTGCGAGCTGACCTGGCAGCTCAGAGGAAGAGCCGGTGAGCGGCAGGTCGAGGGCGCCAAGGCGGGCCTGACGGCCAACCAGGGGCTCTTCGGACACGGTTCTTCGGTGATTCTCAAGAAGTAGGAGTCAGAGGAAGCATCATGAGCAAGATCTGTGAAGGACGAGTTGTGATCGTGACCGGCGCCGGCCGCGGAATCGGCCGGGGACACGCCCTGGAGTTCGCCCGGCAGGGCGCCAAGGTGGTGGTGAATGACCTCGGGGCCGAGGCCGACGGGCAGGGGAGTTCCGAGGGGCCGGCCGGCGAGGTGATCGAGAGCATCCGCGCGATGGGCGGCGAGGCGATCGCCAACGGCGAGGACGTCGCGGACTGGGAGGGCGCGGGCCGGATGGTCAAGGCGGCTCTGGACACCTGGGGTCGTCTCGACGTGGTGGTGAACAACGCCGGCTTTCTGCGCGACCGGATGTTCGCGAGCGGTTCGGTAGAGGAGTGGGACGCGGTGATCCGCGTCCATCTGCGGGGCCACTTCTGCACCTCGCGGCATGCTGCGGGGTACTGGCGCGGGGAGTCGAAGGCCGGCAATCCCGTCGATGCCCGCATCATCAACACCAGCTCGGGAGCTGGTCTCCAGGGCAGCGTGGGGCAGGCCACCTACTCTGCCGCCAAGGCGGGGATCGCCGCGCTCACCCTGGTTCAGGCCGCCGAGATGGGCCGTTACGGAGTGACGGCGAACGCCATCGCCCCGGCCGCGCGCACGCGAATGACGGAGGCGATCTTCGCCCAGACCATGCAGAAGCCGGAGGACGGGAGCTTCGACGAGATGGCTCCCGAGAATGTGGCTCCCCTGGTGGTGTGGCTGGCCAGCCCGGAGTCGAAGGACGTCACGGGACGGATGTTCGAGGTCGAGGCCGGCCGGATCTCGGTGGCGGATGGCTGGCGCCAGGGTCCCAAGGTCGACAAGGGCGCCCGCTGGGAGCCGGATGAAGTCGGTGCGGTGGTGAAGGACCTGCTCGCCAAGGCGGTTCCACCCCAGAAGGTCTACGGAACCTGACAGCAGAGGTTCCACCGGGCAGGAGGAGTTCTAGGCGAGATGCATTTCGGATTCACGGAGGAGCAGGAGGAGCTGCGCTCGCAGGCCCGCGGGTTTCTCGGAGAGTTCTCCGCCCCCGCGCAGGTTCGCGAGGCCATGGAGAGCGAGATGGGATACGACCCCGAGCTGTGGGGCCGTATCAGCGCCGAGCTCGGCTGGCCGTCGGTGGTGATTCCCGAGGAGTACGGCGGCCTGGGACTCAGCCACGTCGAGCTGATCGCGCTGATGGAGGAGATGGGCGCCGCACTGCTCTGCGCCCCCTTCCTCTCGAGCGTGTGCCTCGCCGGAAACGCGCTGATCCTCGGCGGCACCGAAGAGCAGAAGAAGGAGCACCTCCCCGGCATCGCAGAGGGCACGACGATTGGCACGCTCGCCTACATGGAGTCGAACGGCCGGCCCGATGCCACCGGGATCGAGGCGCACGCGCGCAGGGAGGGCGGCGACTTCATCCTGACCGGAACCAAGACCTTCGTGCTCGACGGTCACACCGCAGAGCTGATCCTGGTAGCTGCGCGCAGCGCGGACTCGAGTGGCGAGGAAGGCATCCACCTCTTCGCGATTCCCTCCGATAGTCCCGGCCTCGAGCGACGCCTGCTTCCCACCATGGACCAGACCCGCAAGCAGGCGGAGCTGGCGCTTCACGACGTCCGTGTCCCCGCCTCGGCGCTGATGGGAGAGGAAGGGCAGGGCTGGAAGACGCTGAGCGCAGCGCTGGACCTCGCGGCGGTCGCTCTGGCGGCGGAGCAGGTCGGGGGCGCTCAGCGGTGCCTCGATATGTCCGTCGAATACGCCAAGGAGCGCGTGCAGTTCGGAAGGCCGATCGGATCGTTCCAGGCGATCAAGCACAAGTGTGCCAACATGATGGTCGAGGTCGAATCGGCCCGCTCCGCCAGCTACTACGCGGGCTGGGCGGCGGCCGAGGGCGCCGAGGATCTGCCGGTGGCGGCGGCGCTCGCCAAGGCCTTCTGCTCCGACACCTACTTCCGTTGCGCCGCGGAGAGCCTCCAGATCCACGGCGGCGTCGGCTTCAGCTGGGAGTACGACGTGCACCTCTACTTCAAGCGGGCGAAGTCGACGGAGTCGTTCCTGGGCGACGCTGCCTACCACCGCGAGCGGGTGGCCCAGCACATCCTTTAGGGGAGCGCATGTCCGATCCGCTGGACATGAAGGGCAAGGCCGTCATCGTGACGGGCGGCAGCAGCGGCGTGGGGTGGGGCATCACCACGCGCTTCTTCGAGGTCGGGGCCGATGTGGTGATCTGCGACCTCAAGGAGCCCGCCGAACTTCCCGCGCAAGGGGAGCGCCGGGCGGTGTTCGTCAAGGCCGACGTCCGAGACGTGGAGCAGATCGAGGGGGTCGTCGGCTTGGCCAAGGAGAGCTTCGGCCACCTCGACGTGCTCGTGAACAACGCCGGGGGGTCTCCCCCGACCGACGCGGCGACCGCCGCTCCTCGCCTCTCGGAGTCGATCATTCGCCTCAACCTGATCGCGCCGCTCCACTTCTCCCAGAAGGCGAACGCGGTGATGCAGGAGCAGGAGGAGGGCGGGGTGATCATCAACATCGCGAGCGTAAGCGCGATCCGGCCCTCGCCGGGCACCGCCGCCTACGCTGCCGCCAAGGCGGGGCTGCTGAGCCTGACGCAGACGCTGGCCGTCGAGTGGGCCCCCAAGGTCCGCGTCAACGCCGTCACCTCGGGCATGATTCAGACGGAGCTCTCCGCGCTCCACTACGGGGACGGGGAGGGCCTGGCCGCCGTGGCGGCCACCGTGCCGCTGGGCCGCATGGGCCTGCCCCGCGACGTGGCCGACGTCTGCCTCTTCCTCGCCTCGCCGCTGGCCAGCTACGTGAGCGGCGCCGGCATCCTCATGCACGGCGGCGGCGAGAAGCCCGCCTTCCTGGGCGCGGCGAAGGCGAGCGAGCGGGGACGTTGTTGAATGTTCAACTTTTCGACGCGATCGAAAAGTTGAACATTCAACAACGTCCCCGGACTCACGGGTGCTGGCTGCTCACCGAGATCGATTCCCCCGTCATGTAGGAGGAGTAGTCGCTGGCGAGGAAGACGATGACGTTGGCCACCTCCCACGGTTCTGCGCCTTGCCCGAAGGCCTCACGGGTGGCGAGCTCTTCGAGCAGTTCTTCGGGGGTGACCTTGGAGAGGAACTTGTGGACGGCGAGGCTGGGCGCCACCGCGTTCACGCGCACTCCGGCCTCCGCTGCCTCGATGGCCGCGCACCGGGTCAGTGCCATGACGCCGGCCTTGGCGGCCGCGTAGTGGGCCTGTCCCGCCTGGGCCCGCCAGCCGAGCACCGAGGCGTTGTTGACGATGGTGCCGCTGCGCCGCTCCATCATGTGGCGAAGGGTCGCGCGGGTCATTCGGAAGGTTCCGGTCAGGGTGACTCCCAGCACGGCGTTCCACTGCTCGTCGGTCATCTCGACGATGTTCGCCGTGCCGCCGAGGCCCGCGTTGTTGATCAACACGTCGATGCGACCCATCTCCGAGATCGCCGTGCTCACCAGACGCTGGACTTCTTCCTCCTCAGTGACGTTGCACAGAAGGTGGGGCGGACGCGTGCCCGTGAGCTTCTCGAGTTCGTCGGCGGCCTCGCCCAGACGGCGCTCGTGGATGTCGCTGATCATCACGGTGGCGCCTTCTTCCGCGCAGCGCCCGGCGGTGGCGAAGCCGATGCCGGTACCCGCAGCGGCGGTCACCAGGACGGTCTTGCCCTCGAGGAGGTGGTGGCCTTCGACGTAACGGGGAGGCGTCCTGCTCATCGTCGCCTACCTCATCAGCGGGGCGCGGGACTGGGCTCGCGGGGCATTCCGAGAGCGCGCTCCGAGATGATGTTGCGCTGGATCTCGTTCGACCCCGCGTAGATCGTGTCGGAGCGCGTGAAGAGGTAGAGCCGCTGCAGGAGGGTGAGGTCGTAGGGCAGGGCTTCGGCGATCTCCGACTGCGGACCGAGCACGTCCATGGCGAGCTTCCCCAGCTCCCGATGCCAGGTCGCCCAGTAGATCTTGGTGATCATGGCCTCTCGGCCGAGCTCTCCGCCTTCGACGTTGCTCAGCATCCGCAGCGTATTCAGGCGCATGATGCGCAGGCGGATCCAGGCGTCCGCAAGGCGTTGGCGCATGACGGGATCAGCGGCGGCGCCGTTCGCCCGGGCGATCTCGAAGACCCGCTCCAGCTCACTATGAAAGGCCATCTGCTGGCCCAGAGTGGATGCGCCCCGCTCGAATGCGAGGGTGCCCATGGCGACCTTCCAGCCGCCGTTGACCTTGCCGACGATGTTGTCTGCAGCGGTGCGCGCTCCGTCGAAGAAGACCTCACTGAATTCCGCGTCGCCGGTGATCTGTACGATGGGGCGGATTTCGATGCCGGCCTGACGCATCGGCACCAGGAGGTAGGAGATCCCCCTGTGCTTGGGCGCCGCATTCGGGTCGGTGCGACACAGGACGAAGATCCAATCGGACCACTCCGCCCCGGAGGTCCAGACCTTCTGGCCGGTGATGACCCACTCGTCACCGACGAGTTCGGCCCGGGTCTGCACGTTGGCGAGATCGGAGCCCGCATTGGGCTCGGAGTATCCCTGACACCACAGGTCCTCGCCCTTGACGATCCCCGGCAGGAAGCGCTTCTTCTGCTCCTCGGTGCCGAAGTGGATGATCGTCGGTCCCGCCAGGCCCTCGCCGATGTGGCCGAGCCGTCCCGGGCCGCCCGCACGGGCGTACTCCTCGTAGTAGATCACCTGCTGGAGCAGGCTGAGCCCTCGGCCTCCGCATTCCTTGGGCCAGCCCACGCAGGCCCAGCCGGCCTCGCCGAGCTTTCGTTCCCAGGCGCGCCGCTCTTCGACGAGAGCGCTCTCGTCACCGGGGCCGCCCCGCCCGCGTAGCTCTGCGAATTCCCCGCTCAGGTGATCGGCGAGCCATTGCGCGACCTCCTGGCGAAAAGCCTCGTCCTCTTCACTGAAACGCAGGTCCACCGATGCTCAGCTCCTTGGGATGCGGGCGTCTCCCGCCGAAAGTCCGTTTCTTCTCGATCATCGCGAGCCCGATCGCGAGGCCCGGCGAGAGATCCAATGGACGATCGGCAGGTGAGACACTCGAGGGCACTCTGGAAATGTCCGCGCCGGATCGTATGGAAGCCGACGCGCTCTGTCAAAGAAACCCGAAGCAGACGTCGACATACCTCTCGACCCCGGCGAGCGGCCACGCGTACGGGTGATCGCCTCAGTTGTCCCGCGCGCTCTCGTAGTCCTGGCGGGCTTTCAGGAGCACCTCCATCTTCGAGGCATCGATGGAGATGAAGAGGCCCTCGGCCTCTGCCGTGACGACCCCGTCCGCCAGGATCCGACCTTCGGTGAAGATCTTTCGGCCTCTGATGCGGAGGAGCTCTCCCTCGATGATCAGCTCGGTGTGAAGCGGCGTGGGTCGTCGGTACCTGATGGTCAGGGTCCCCGTCATCCCCGGGTTGCCCCCCAGTGACTGGACGAACCCGAGCACCTCGTCGAACGTCGCCGCGACGAACCCTCCGTGCAGGGACCCCGGCGGCCCCTCGTAGGCCGAGCCGAAGGTCACGGACGCGATGGCGCTTCGCTCACCGGACTGGGCGATGGTGATCGGGGGAGCGAGGGGATTGGCGAGGCCGATCATCGGGCTCTGGTCGAAGAAGGCGCCGACATCGCCGGCGTTGGCCGACTCGGCGTAGCCGTGGAAATGCTCGAGCCGTGGATGGGCCTGGAGCGCCGCGGCGTAGCGCTCCAGTCCGTCGGCGGCGGCCCGCAGCTCCTCCTCGGGTGCGTTGCTCGGCACCAGGCGCTCGATCACGAGCCTCATCGCCCGCGCCAGCCGGCGCTTCTGCTCCCAGGCGGCGGCGCCCGAGATCTTGGTCGCGTCCCAGTACGCCTTGATGATTCGCTCTCTCTCGGAGCTGTCGACCACGGTCTGTTCCCGTGGCATTGGATAGCTCAAAGCGCGATTCTCATCACGCGAGAGGGAGCAGGAGGATTGCGAAATGGGAATGCTGGATGGAAAGGTGGCGATCGTGACGGGTGCGGCGCGGGGCACGGGTGAGGCCACCGCCAGGCTCTTCGTCGAGGAAGGCGCGAAGGTGGTGCTGGCGGACATCCGCGATGATCTGGGGGAAGGCGTGGCGCGAGAGCTGGGCGACGGGGCGTACTACGTCCACCTCGACGTCACCTCCGAGACCGATTGGCGACGCGCGGTGGAGGAGACCATCGCGCGCTTCGGATTCCTGAACGTCCTGGTGAACAACGCCGGGATCCTCCTTCTCGCCGCCATCCCGGACACCGCGCTCGCCGAGTTCGAGCGCGTCGTCCGCGTCAACCAGATCGGGACGTTCCTGGGAATCAAGGCCGTCGTCGGCCCGATGCAGGAGGCGGGTGCCGGGGCCATCGTCAACGTCTCCTCCGTCGATGGGCTCTCGGCGAAGAATGGCCTGATCGCCTACGCCTCCAGCAAATGGGCGGTGCGGGGCATGACCCGGGTCGCCGCGCTCGAGCTCGGCAAGTTCGGCATCCGGGTCAATGCGGTCTGCCCCGAGGCGGGCAGCGCAGAGATGATCGCCCCCTACGTTCCACCGGGCGTGGATGTCGAGCAGGTGATCGCCCACGGCCAGCCCCATCTGGCACCCCAGAAGACCCGATCCAGCCGGGAGAAGATGGATGACATCGCCCGCTTCGTGGCGTTTCTGGCCTCCGACGCCAGTGCCTCGTGCACCGGCGGGGATTTTCCGATCGACGGTGGAAATACCGCCGGGAAGGTGGTGCGGGGCGCGCCCGGCGCCTGATCTCGCGTTTGCCGTGAAGCTCGGAGGAGGTCGCCCGCGGGCGTCGAGCGTTTCGCTCACTCGCTGTGGCGCGAAGGGGCCGAGGCGATCCGATTCGCCAGGCTGCGGATCATGCGCACGGCGACAGCCGGATTGCAGGTCACCAACTGCTCGAGCTCGGCCTCGTTGAAGATGCAGACCCACACCTCGCCCTGGGCGCGCAAGGTCACCGTTCTGGGGACTCCGGTGAACGTGGAGACGGCGCAGAGGAAGGTTCCCTCCTTCGACTCGGTGGCGACGGTCTTCTCGTGGCGCTCCACTGCCACCTGGCCCCGTAGCAGCAGATAGGTGTGGTGGGTCTGGGCGCCGCGGCGCGAGATTTCCTCTCCGTCACCGAACTTGACGAAGTAGCGCTGAAAGCCCGGCGAGCGGCAGATCGACGACCAGAGGGGATCGACCAGCGACTCGACCAGAGCGCGCACCTCCTCGGGATCCGCGCTGTCGCGACGCGCCGCGGCCACTGTCCGGGAGTCGAGACCGAAGCCGTCTGCGATCGCCTGGATCTGGGAGAGCACCTCGCTCGCGCCCCCGGGTCGACGCGCCGGGTCGATGAAGAGCAATCCCATCACCACTTCTTCGAGGGAAGGCGGGCAGTGAATGCGCACATCCGAGAGCCGCTGGAGTCCGTAGATGTTTCCGGGCTCCTTGTGGCGCAGGACCTCGTGACGCTTGTTGAGATCGATGCCCGTGTACAGGGCCCAGGCGGTCGCGCCGACCCCCCAGAGATCGGTCCGCAGGTCGAAGGAGCCCAGGGATTGGTCGGCCTGCTCGGGCGCCTGATAGCCGTGGGTCCCGAGTCCGACCAGCAGCTGCCCCTGCTGCAGCAGACCCCTGCTCATGCGCGGAGCCTGGGCGATGCCGAAATCCGTGAGGACGAATCCACCGTTGCCGTCGAGGAGAACGTTCGAGGGCTTTACATCCAGGTGCAGGATCGAGGCGCGGTGCGCTGCGCCCAGGGCGGAGAGCAGGTCGGACATCAGCCGCCAGGTCTGCTCCTCGTCGAACTTCCCGATCATGGGCCAGGCGTCCATGAGGCTTCCGGCCGGAAAATACTCGAGTGCCGCGAAGGCCGGCTCCGTGTCTACGTTCCAGTCGTAGAGGCGGGGGATCCCGGCGTGCTCGATGGAGAGGAGGGCCCCGAGCTCCCGCTTGAGCGTCGTGCGGGCATGGGCGCCGGGGGCGGCCCCGAGAACCTTCACCGCCACTTCCCTGGGAGGGGTCTCGACAGCCGAGGAGGGTGCGTCGAGACAGTGGGCCAAGAAGACCGACCCGAAGCCTCCCTTTCCCAGCCGACGTTCGAGCTGGTAGCGATGGCGACCCTCGAGCACGTCACCCGGCTGGGGGCCGATTGCCGGCTCTGCCCCGTGGAGCTCCGTCACGTCCAACTGCGGGGAGTCACTCACACCGCTCTGATCGGAAGGAATCAAGTCGGCCTGTAGACGGGCCGGATGGACCGAAGATCTCGGGCGGACCCCTGCCGGGGCCGATGAGGAGGCTCCGGACGAGCTCGATCGGCCGTCAAGAGGATCCCGCGGTCGGACGAATCAGGGGAGAGCGTCCTTTCGGCAGCTCCTCGCCCCGGGAAAGATCCTCGCATGCAGCGACACCCCTGGCTCCTGACCTGCTTCGCCGTGCCATTCGTCCTGCTGGCGGTCGCGGGGACCGTCTCCGCCAAGATCTACCACTGGACCGACGAGGCCGGAACGCCTCACTTCTCCGACCGCGCCGAAGACGTGCCGGCGGCGTACCGGGACCAGATCGGGGACTACGCGGAGGAGCTCGAGAAGACCCGCCGGGTCAACATCATCGAGGGGCTGAACGCACCGAGCGCATACCCGAGCGCCGAAGCCGAGGAGGGGGTGGAGTACAGCCCCCCGCCCTTCGCGGTTCCCGAGATCGGCGAGTTCCCCGGCTTCGCCGCGGATCCGACCGGGATGTTGGACAGGCTGAGAGGTCCGATGATCGCGCTCGCGGTCGTGCTCACCCTGATCGTGTGCGGATTTCTCTTCGCCTTCCTGGCGATGGCCCTGCTGCTCGGCTGTCGGCTCGTCGGCCAGGAGAGCCCGGGCTTCAAGAAGGCCTACGGGATCGTGATCGTCCAGTTCCTCGCCGGCATGGTGGCTGGCCCCGGTGTGGTGGCGGTGTTCAGCGAGCCGAACGTCGCTGATCTCGGCTCCCTGCTCCGTCTCCAGGCGCTCAGCATGGGGGTCTTTCTTCTCGTCCACGCGGCGGTGCTGCGGGGCATGCTCTGCGACTCCATCGGCAAGTCGATCGGCCTCGCCATCGTCGTGAATCTGGTGCTGCTGGGCCTGGGCGTTCTGCTCGGCCTGGGCATCTTCATGTGCGCCGGCGCCGCCGCCGTGCTCGGGACGGGTTAGGAATCTGACCCAAGAGCGGGACAACTCGTTTCGACGCCGATCCATCGCCGCTGGCGGCGCCCCGCTTCCTGTTCTAGAACCGAACTCCCGTGAGTCGAGGAATGCAGCGCCGGGGGCATGGCTGGTGGGCGTATCTCGCCCCTTATGGACTCTTCCTGATCCTGGTCGAGGTCGGGCGAAGGCTCCCCGAAGCCGTCGCGCCCTGGATGCTGCCCGTGAAGGTGGCACTGCCCGCGGCGATCCTCCTCTATTTCGTTCTCCGGGGAGATCTCCCCGAGCTTCGCGGATACCGCCCGGGCTGGCGCGTCTCGCTGGACATCGCCTTTGGCGTCTTCATCGCGGCCCTGTGGCTGGGTCCATTCCTGCTCTTCGACTCCCTGCCCCGGGGAGCCGAGGCCTTCGACCCGAACCAGCTCGGTGAATCGCTGCGCCAGGAGACCCTGGCGCTGCGCCTGCTCGGATTCGTCCTGATCACTCCGTTCGTGGAAGAGCTCTTCGTGCGGAGCTTTCTGATCCGCCTGGTGGATGTGGTGGACAAGGGCGGAGACTTCCGCGACGTGCCCATCGCCCGCTTCAGCTGGCGAAGCTTCCTGGTCACCAGCGTGTGGTTCACTTTCACCCACGTGGACTGGGAGTGGATCGTCGCTGCACCCACCGGCGTCCTGCTCAATCTCTGGCTCTATCACCGCCGCCACATCGGCGCACCGATCGTCGCCCACGCCGCGGCAAATGCCTCGATCTGGCTGGTGGTGGCTCTCGGGCCAGGCGATCTCTGGGTCTTCCTGTAGGAGCGAGTTCCAGGCGACCCGGCGAGAAATGCACGCTAAGCGCTGCTGGGATGACCACGGCGGACGCGCTGGGAGACCTCGGTGAGATCGGCGAGGCTCTTGCGAGCTGCCTCGGGGCTCTGCTCCAGGCAGGCGGCGACGACTCGGCCGGCAGCCTGCGCGAGGGGCTCGTAGCCGAGTTCGCGGGACTCGTCGCCGAATCTCTCGCAGAGCTTGCGGAGCAGCGCGAGGTCACCGTCGATTTCCGCGTCCTGAAGGAGGTCGACGCTTTCGCCCAGCTGGACCACGAAGGCGTCGATTCGCTCTTCGAGCTCGGGATGGGTGGCGTAAGCCGAGAAGATGGGTTTCGGGGGCTGCCTGATCTCCATCGACCGCTTCATCGGCCGATGGCTCACCGAACTGAACCGCGCCCAGCTCGGCCCGATGGGCTTCGCGACACAGCTCCGAAGGAGGACCGTCTTCGGCGCGTCAGTGGCCGCGCTAACGAAGGCCGAACTGAACCAGATCGAGGCTCAGGCGGGTCCCGTCCGGGGCCTCGAGCACCAGGCCGAGCTTTCGCCGCTGGCCGAACTCGGCGAGCCGACGGAAGGCGTCGCTGCCGCGCTCCACCTTCCGGACGTCTGCCGTTCCACCGCGGAAATCGACCTCTCGGAGCGTTGACGCCGGCTCCCCCGGTGCCCCCATCCGCAGCCGTCCTGCGCGGATCTGGAACTCGAAACCGCCCTCCTTGCGAAGCGCGGCGTCGAAGTCGCGGCGAGCCGTGTCGGGTCGAGAGCGCACCTCGAGGACCAGCCCGAGACTCCCGATCGCGTTCGGCTGCACGACACCGGTCTCGTCGTGACAGCGGGTTCCCTCCGGTGCCTCGAGATCGAAGAGGGTGAGCCGGTTCATGGGAGTGCGCGAGCCGCGGGGGCCGGGACTCACCAGCAGCCGCCGCAGGGCGCGGTAGGGAACACCGTCGATCTCGCAGATCAGCGGCGCGCGATACTCGCCACGGATCCACTCCAGAGCCAGCTCGTTCAGCCCCGGGCTGCGCCCGCCTTGCGACTGGGCGAGTCCCGCGGCGGGCAGGAGCAGTATCAGGAATATCAGGGAAGAGCGAGACACCGCGCGGCGAGACTACCACCGCGAGGCGGGCGATGCTCCGCGGGCTTCGGCTTGACACATCCCCCGTCCCGCCCCACCGTGGCGCGATGCGCTGCTTCTCCTGCAACGCGGTGATCGACCTGGCCGCCGGAGAGCGCATCGCTTTCGCGGATTGCTGCGAGCGCTGTGACGCGGACCTGCACGTCTGCCTGAACTGCCGGTTTCACGATCCGAGCGCCTACAACGAGTGCCGCGAGTCGAGCGCAGAGCGGGTTCGCGAGCGCGGCCGGGCCAACCGCTGTGAGTATTTCTCCCTCGGGGACCAAGAGGGCGGCGGTGGCGCCTCCGCCCAGGGCGCAGCCCGCTCCGCCCTCGACGATCTCTTCAAGAAGGGCTGAGGTGGAGCCCCTTCCCGAGGACGAGGCCCACGTCTGGCTCGCGAGCCCAGACGAGATCCAAGAGCCGGTACTGCTCGAGCGCTACTTCGCTCTGCTCGTGCCAGAGGAACGAGAGCGCTACCGGCGTCTGCGGCGGGAGCAGTCGCGGCGGGAATTCCTGGTGGCCCACGCCCTGGCCCGGGTGGCTCTCTCCCGCTACGCCCCCGTGCCACCCGAAGCCTGGTCCTTCTCTGCCGGCGAGCACGGCCGGCCCGAGATCAGCGGCCCGTCTCAGGCGGGGCGGTTGCGCTTCAACCTCTCCCACACCAGGGGCATGGTGGCCTGTGCCGTGATTCGGGAGCTGGACATCGGTGTCGACGTGGAGAGCGCCGCGCGTCGGGTCCGGCACCGGGACCTCGCCGAGCGCTTCTTCGGCGAAGGCGAGGTGAGGGCGCTACGGGCTCTGGAGCCGGAGAAGCAGGCGGGGCGCTTCCTGGAGCTCTGGACGCTCAAGGAGGCCTACCTCAAGGCCCGGGGCCGCGGGATCTCGGTCTCGCTCCGCGGCTTCCAGTTCCAGCTCTCGGACGCGGATCCACCGCGGATCCGCTTCGACCCGGCACTGGTCCGCGACGATGCGGCGAGCTGGCAGTTCGCTCTCCGTCATCTGACACCCATCCACACGCTCGCCCTGGCCATCCGCCGGCCGGACCGCCGTCGCGCGGCGATCCGGCTCTTCGAGGGCTTCCCCGAGATCGGGTCCGCGGGCCCCTCGGCCGGGCGTGGCTGATTCGTTCTAGCTGACTCAGCGCATGAGGACTTCCCGCACCGCCCGGATGACCCGATCCACGTCCATCGGGTGTCCAACAAATCGGGGCAGGGTCAGAGTCGCAGAGTGGACTCATGCATCGCTTGCGAAAGAACTTGGGACTAGAATCTCTCACCGTCCGATAGCGGGGTTCCGCTCGGGCCAGGCGGAACACCGCGGGGAGAAAACCACTCGATGGTCGAGAAGAACCAGGGCATGCTCGTCACCGGAGGAGCCGGTTTCATCGGCTCCAACTTCGTTCGCTTCGCCCTGGAGCGCACCGGACGGCGGGTCGTGGTGCTCGACAAGCTCACCTATGCCGGAAGCCTGGAGAACCTGGAGGAGGTCCGGGGGAACGCGCGTTTCTGCTTCGAGCAGGGCGACATCGCCGACCGCGCCAGGGTCCGGGAGGTGTTCCACACACACCGCCCCACCTCGGTGCTGAACTTCGCCGCCGAGAGCCACGTGGATCGCTCCATCGACGGGCCCCGGGACTTCGTCGAGACGAACGTACTCGGAACCTTCGAGCTGCTGGAGGCCTCCCGCCACCACGTGGCCGAGCTTCCCTCCCATGAGCGGGATGGCTTTCGCTTCCTCCACGTCTCCACCGATGAGGTCTACGGCTCCCTGGGGCGCGACGGCCACTTCAGCGAAGAAACCCCCTACGCGCCGAACTCGCCGTACTCCGCGACGAAGGCCGGTGCGGATCACCTGGTGCGCGCCTACTACCACACCTACGATCTCTCGACGCTGACGACCAACTGCTCCAACAACTACGGTCCGTACCAGTTTCCGGAGAAGCTGATCCCGCTCATGGTCCTGAATGCCATCGAAGCCAAGCCCCTCCCGATCTACGGCGACGGTGGAAACGTCCGCGACTGGCTCGACGTGGAGGACCACTGCGAGGGTATCCTCACCGCTCTGGACCGCGGACGTCCCGGGGAGCAGTACGCCTTCGGAGGCGGCGCCGAACGCACCAACCTGGAGATCGTCGAGCAGCTCTGCGCGATTCTCGACGATCTGCTTCCCCCCGCCGAAAACCCGTCCATGCGGGAGAGAGGACTCGGTCACTACGCCGAGCTCAAGAGCTTCGTGGAGGATCGACCCGGACACGATCGGCGCTACGCCATCGACGCCTCCAAGGTCCGGAGCGAACTTGGCTGGGAGCCGCGGCACGACCTCGGCGACGGACTTCGCCGGACCGTCCGCTGGTACCTGGAGCACCGGCAGTGGTGCGAAGCGGTTCAGCGCGACCGCTACGGGCGCGAACGCCTGGGTCTTTCGGGGAAGAAGCCGTGAAGGGGATCCTGCTCGCCGGAGGAGCTGGGACTCGTCTGCTTCCGTCGACCGGGGGCGTCAGCAAGCAGCTGCTTCCGATCTACGACAAGCCGATGGTCTACTACCCGCTCACCACGCTGATGCTGGCTCGCGTACGTGAGATCCTGCTGATCTCGACGCCGGAGGACCAGGGAGCCTTTCAGCGCTTGCTCGGGGACGGCTCCCAGTTCGGCCTCGATCTCTCCTACGCGGTCCAGCCGAGGCCCGAAGGCATCGCTCAGGCCTTTCTGGTCGGCCGGGAGTTTCTGGGATCCGAGCGCGTTGCACTGGCCCTCGGTGACAACGTCTTCTACGGCCACGGCTTTCCGGAGATCCTCGAGCGAGCCGCAGAGCGGGAATCCGGCGGAACCATCTTCGGGTACTGGGTGCGGGACCCCGAGCGCTACGGTGTCGTCGAGTTCGACGATCAGGGCAGGGCGATCGGAATCGAGGAGAAGCCCGCCGTTCCCCGCTCCCACTACGCGGTCACGGGGCTGTATTTCTACGACGAGCGCGTCGTCGAGATCGCCGCCTCGCTCGCGCCTTCCGACCGCGGGGAGCTCGAGATCACCGACGTGAATCGGGCGTATCTGCGGGAGGACCGTCTCGGGGTGGAGATCCTGGGGCGCGGGGTGGCCTGGCTCGACACGGGGACTCACGAGTCCCTGCTCCAGGCCTGCAACTTCATCCACGCCGTGCAGGAGCGACAGGGGCTCAAGATCGCCTGCCCCGAGGAGATCGCGTTTCGCCAGGGCTGGATCAGCCGGGAGGAGCTGGAGAGGCAGGCCGGCCGCCTGCGAAAGAACCCCTACGGTGAGTATCTCGCGCGGCTCGCGAAGGACGGCTTCGAGTCGTGAAGTTCCTGCCCACCGATCTCCCGGAAGTCGTGTTGATCGAGCCCGACGTTCACCGCGACGCCCGGGGCTTCTTTCTCGAGACCTGGCATGCGCGCAAGTACGCGGAGGGCGGTGTTCCCGCGCATTTCGTTCAGGACAACCACTCGAAGTCGCGGCGCGGCACCCTGCGCGGCTTCCATGCCCAGGCGCGCCATCCCCAGGGCAAGCTCGTCCGCGCGCTGCGGGGGGAGATCTTCGACGTGGCCGTCGACGTCCGGGTGGGTTCGCCGACCTTCGCCCGGCACGTGTGCGTGCGGCTCACGGGCGAGAGCTTCCGCCAGGTGTGGGTGCCGCCGGGCTTCGGCCATGGCTTCGTCGTGCTGAGCGAGGAGGCCGAGGTCGAGTACAAGTGCACGGACTTCTACGATCCGGGGGACGAGATCGGATTCGCATGGAACGACCCGGTGGTGGCAGTCCGCTGGCCCATCGACGACCCCGTCCTGTCGGAGAGGGATCGAGGCGCCCCGAACCTGGCGGCGATCGAGCATCTGCTTCCGCGCTTCGAGGGCGGCGGTCGGTGAAGATCCTCCTCGCCGGGGCCGAAGGCCAGCTCGGCAGCGTGGTCCGGTCCGGCTTCGGCGCCCACCAGGTCATCGCGCCGAGCGAGGCCGACCTCGACATCTGCGACCGGCGCCAGGTGGAGGCGGCTCTCGATCGGGCGCGCCCGGACCTTCTTCTCAACGCCGCCGCCTACACGGACGTGGATGGCGCCGAGAGCGAGCCCGAGGCCGCCTTCGCCGTCAACGCACGGGGTCCGGGGATCCTGGCGGTCGCCACCGAGCGGCGCGGGATCCCCATCCTCCACATTTCCACGGACTTCGTCTTCGATGGAGAGGCCGGGCGTCCCTACGACGAACGCGACGAGACCGGCCCCTGCTCCGTCTACGGTCAGAGCAAGCTCGAAGGAGAGGAGGCGCTGCGCCACGCCAACCCGCAGCACTTCGTGGTGCGCACCTCGTGGCTGTATGCACCCGAAGGGCGGAACTTTCCCCTGACCATGGTCGAGCTCGCCGAGAGGGCCGAGGTGCGCGTCGTGAACGATCAGTTCGGCTCACCCACCTTCGCACCGCATCTGAGCGCAGGCCTGCTGGAACTGATCGAGAGCGCCTCCTGGGGGACCTATCACCTGGCGGGCCGTGGGGTCGCGAGCTGGTACGAGCTCACCCGCGCCCTCTACCGCGAGCGCGGCATCGGGACGCCCGTGCGTCCGGTGCCGACCTCCGAGTTTCCGCGACCGGCCAGGCGGCCGCGCTTCTCGGCCCTCACCACGGTTCAGGAGCCGCGGATCCTGCTCCCTCCCTGGGAGGAGGGTCTCAGAGCCTTCGTCGCCGCGATCTCCTAGCACGGGGCATCTGAGGCGCCCACGGCTGTGTCCCAGGGGCACTCTGCGCTCCGCTCCATTGGCCGAGCACTGATCGAGCAGCGCTTCAGCGTGGCCCCGGAGCCGGGAACCCTGGCTCTGATGGGGATCGGTCTCGCCGGCCTCGCCGGCCTGAGGCGCAGGCGGGCTCACTGACCGGCGCGGGACCCGAATCAATACTCTCCAGGAGGCCGCAGGGACGGGGATCGCCGAGCTACGCCGCCTTCCCGCCGCCGCTGGGCGAAAGCGAGAAGGCCGGAGGCGACGAGGAGCGCGGTAGACGGCTCGGGGGTGAGCATCGGCACCAGAAGACTCGCGATCAGCGTATCGCCCGTCTCGAGCCGGGGGTGCAGGCCGTCGTCCCGGTAGAGCGAGTTCGTTCCGGGGTGCTCGCCGAACCTCGGATCGGCGGTGAAGGCCGCGTAGAGATCCAGGAACTGAACGTCAGAATAAGTGCCCGCGAGCAGCGCTAGATCGACCGCGAGGTTCGCCAGGCTCGTGTCTATGTCGCCGCAGGTGGGCACGTCATAGGAGGTGCCGCATGGGTCCAAAACCGGTGGAGGGGCGACGAGGATCAGGGGAATGCTCTCGCCGAGCACGAGGTCGATTATCGTGTCGATGTTCCCGAGGGTTTCCAGCGGGTCATACTCTCGGTTCTTCCAGCCCCCCACGGCCAGGTAGGTATCGGGGGTGCCGGCGAGGAGGATCAAGACATCGGCCGTGTTGCCGAGGTCGAGCCAGTCGTCGAGCCGGCTCAAGACGCCGCTCGCGAGGTCCGCCGACTCCCCGAGGCTGGCGTCTTCCGCCGAATCGATGTAGCCCCAATCCTCTAGCAGAACGAGGTAGCTTCCGTCGTTGCAGTCCCAGCAAGTGATCGAATTGCCGAAGCCGGCGACGACCGGCAACGCGCTCGCAAAGCTCGGAAAGGTGAGGAGGACCAAGAGGCACGCGGGGATTCGGAACAGCATCGGCATCTCCCTTACCCGCTAAGTGACGTTTGGGGGGAAAAGGTGTCGCAGGCAATTACCCACGAATCGCAGATTTCCCCGCGGGGCAGATAGTCGGGCCGAGCTACGCCGCCTTTCGCCGGCCGCGCCGCCGCTGGGCGAGAGCGACGAGTCCGGAGGCAAGCAAGAGTGCCGTGGACGGCTCGGGGATGAGCATCGGCACCAGAAGACTCGCGATCAGCGCATCGCCCGTCTCGAACCGGGGGTGCAGGCCGTCGCTTCGGTAGAGCGAATCCGATCCGGGGTGATCTCCGAAGCGCGGATCGGCGGTGAAGTCCGCGTAGAGATCCAGGAACTGAACGTCAGAATAAGTGCCCGCGAGCAGCGCTAGATCGACCGCGAGGTTCGCCAGGCGCGTGTCGATCTCGTCGCAGGTGGGCACGTCATAGGAGGTGCCGCATGGGTCCATGACGGGTGGGGGGGCGACGAGGATCAGGGGAATGCTCTCGCCGAGCACGAGGTCGATCATGGCCTCGACGTTCAAGAGCGTCTGGTCGGGGTCGTAGGGCTCGTTCTTCCAGCCTCCCACGGCCTGGTAGGTGTCAGGGGTGCCGCTGAGGAGGATCAACTGATCGGCCGTTTGGGGGCCGAATGGCAGCCAGTCACCCTCGCCGTGGATCCAATCGTCGAGCCGGCTCAAGACGCCGCTCGTGAGGTCCGCCGACTCCCCGAAGCTGGCGTCTTCCGCCGAATCGATGTAGCCCCAATCCTCCAGCCAAACGAGGTAGCTTCCGTCGTTACAGTCCCAGCAAGTGATGGAGTTGCCGAAGCCGACAATATCGGCCGGCAACGCGCTCGCAGAGCTCGGAAGGAACAAGCTCGGAAGGAACAGCAAGACAACAAGCCACGCGCGGATCCCCATGACAGCCAAATTTCCCTTCCGTGCCCCTTCGCAGGATGCAATCCTACTATTAGTTAGGACATGCAAGTCGCGTTCCAAGTAGCCACAGACAGGCCTAGATCGCTAACTCGCTGGAATCAATCCGCATTTTAACTGGTGCTCCTACGCTCGTTTTACCCCAGCGTGAAAACTTTTTCTGCTTTTGGGTAACCTTTTTCCAAATTTACGAACCCCTGTTCCAGCCCACTCCGAGGGCGAAGGGCAAGCCTTCTCCGCAGCCGGGGGCCAAGGGCCCGCGAAGACCCATGCGCGGCCACCCCAGCCTCGGTGCTCCTCTCTGCTAACGTCACGGGCGGGAACCGGGTCCATAGCTGGACGCGCCCGGGTTTGCTTGCTCTCGGCCGGGGGGTGAAACGAGTGCACTCCCGCGAATCCGCTGCCCAGACCTCTGCGGCTCCATGGCCGGCCAAGGAAACACCAGCTCCGAGCCGAAGGCAGCAGGACGCCCCAGATCTGCTGCAGATGGGCTGAGCTCGGCCGACCCGGTAGCTCCGTCCCTTGGCTCCCGGGCACTGCGCGGTTCCCTCTGGACCACGGCGGGCTACGGGGCCAGCCAGCTGATCCGGCTGGGGGGAAACCTGATTCTGGCCAGGCTGCTCTTCCCCGAGGCCTTCGGTCTGATGGCCCTCGTGAATGCCTTCCTCATCGGCCTCGCGATGTTCTCGGACCTCGGCCTCGCCCCGAGCATCGTGCAGAGCCCGCGTGGAGACGATCCGAGGTTCCTGGACACGGCCTGGACGCTCCAGATTGGGCGGGGGCTGGGGCTCTGGGTCCTCTCGTGTCTTCTCGCCTGGCCGGTGGCGGCCTTCTACGATCAACCCGCGATCCTCGGCCTGCTTCCGGTGGTGGGTCTCTCCGTGCTGATCGCCGGTTTCAACTCGACGTCGCTGCCGCGTCTCCAGCGGCATCTGGCAGTCGCAAAGCTGACCCTCCTGAATCTCGCCGGGCAGGTCTCGGCCGTTGCGGTGATGCTCGGCTGGGCGCTGATCCATCCGACGGTCTGGGCGCTGGTGGCCGGCGGCGTGGTCTCCAGCCTCGTCAAGCTGGTTCTGAGCCACGGGGTGGTGGCTGATCGGCGCGACAGGTTCGCCTTGGACCGGGAGGCCGCCCGGGATCTCTTCCACTTCGGAAAATGGATCTTCGCAAGTACACTGCTCGCCTTCCTGGTGGGAAACTCGGACCGTCTGATCTTCGGGAAGGTCGTCCCGCTCGCCACGCTGGGCGTCTACAGCATCGCCGCGATGCTCGCGATGCTGCCCACGGAGGTGGTCCGCAGGGTTGGTTGGGCTGTCGTCTTTCCCGCCTTCAGTCGCAAGTTGGAGTCGACGACGGGCTTCGAACCCGCCTACCGGCGAGCCCGGCGCCCCGTCTTGGCTCTCGGCGGCCTGATCGTGGCGTGCCTCGTCGCGTCCGGGCCTCCTTTGATAGAGACGCTCTACGATCCGCGCTACGCCGATGCGGGGTGGATCCTCCAGCTACTCGCGATCGGGGCGTGGTTCCAGATCCTGGAGGTTCCCAGCGGATCCGCGCTACTCGCGTTGGGACTGCCCCGGTGGCTGGCTGCCGCCAACGCCCTCAAGCTCGCGGGGATCCTCGCCCTCGTTCCGTTCGGCTTCTGGCTGTACGGCTTCCCTGGCGCGATCGGCGGCTTCGCCGCAGCCGAGACATTCCGGTACGCGGCCTGCGCCGTGGGGGCGCGTCGACAGGGGCTTCCCGCGGCGGGAGGCGACCTCCTCGCGTCTGCGCTGGTCGCGGTTGCCGCGGCGTCCGGCCTCTACGCGGGCTTCGCGATCGGGCAGGCCGGTGGAGCCAGCGTCGAACGCCTGGCTGGCTCGGTCCTGATCGCATCCCTGGTCTGGCTGCCCGTCTCCTACGCTCTGCTACGTCGAGAAGCAGCGGGCCTTGTGGCTGCCCTCAGGTCTCCGAGCCGCTGAACGGTCAGTTGCGTAATCTCCCGGAGTGGCGGTATTTCTCGAAGAGGCGGTCAGCCGTCGCGAGACGAGATCGAGGTCGAAGATGGATGTCAGCGGATCGCAGTGCCGGATCTGTGGCTCGGCCCTGCGCCATTCCTTCGTGGACCTGGGAACCTCCCCTCTCTGCGAGAGCTTCCTCGCCGCGAGCGAGTGCAACCGGATGGAGCCTTTCTATCCGCTGCACGTCTACGTGTGCGAGCGGTGTTTCCTGGTTCAGCTGGAGGAATACGTAGCCCCCGAGCAGATCTTCTCGCAGTACGCGTATTTCTCCTCCTACTCCGACAGCTGGCTGCGCCACGCAAAGCAGTACGTGGAGATGGCGGTGGCGCGCTTCGCCCTCGGCCCGGAGAGCCGAGTGATCGAGCTCGCGAGCAACGATGGCTACCTCCTCCAGTACTTCCTTGAGAGGGGAGTTCCCGTGCTCGGGATCGAGCCGGCGGCGAATGTCGCGGAAGCGGCGAGAAAAAAGGGGATTCCGACCGAGGTCCGCTTCTTCGACGTGGACTGCGCTCGAGACATCGCCGGCGCCGGAAGACACGCTGACCTGCTGGTCGGAAACAACGTCCTCGCTCAGGTGCCCAACTTGAGGAGCTTCGTGCAGGGCATGAAGCTCGTCCTGAAACCCGAAGGCGTCATCACGCTGGAGTTCCCGCATCTCCTGCGGCTGATGAGGGAGAACCAGTTCGACACCATCTACCACGAGCACTTCTCCTACTTCTCCCTGATGGCCATCGAGCCCTTCTTCGGTGCCGAGGGATTGACCATCTTCGACGTGGAGGAGCTGGCGACGCACGGAGGCTCTCTCCGCATCTTCGCCCGCCACAGCGAGGATGATTCCAGGCCGGTGAGCGAGCGCGTGGCGCGTCTCCTGGACGCGGAGAGGGAGGCGGGACTCGAACGGATCGAGACCTACTCCGCATTCTCCGAGCAGGTGAAGGAGACCAAGCGGCGCCTGCTCGACTTCCTGATCCGGGCGAAACGGAGCGGCAGCAGGATCGCGGGCTATGGCGCGCCCGGCAAGGGCAATACCCTGCTCAACTACTGCGGTATCCGCACCGACTTTCTCGACTTCACCGTGGATCGGAACCCCTACAAGCAGGGGAAGTTCACGCCCGGCACGCGCATTCCCATCTTTGCGCCAGAGAAGCTCCGCGAGGCGGAGCCGGACTACGTGCTGATCCTCCCCTGGAACCTCAAGGACGAAATCATGGAGCAGGAGGCGTACATCCGGGAGTGGGGCGGCCGATTCGTGGTTCCCATTCCCGAAGTGAAGGTGTATCCCTAGACCGAAGTTCTGAGCCGATTTGCGTGTAAGTCCCCATCGCGGTTGAGGAACCGCGCGAGGGCGGTGTGCAGGTACTGGCTACACGGGGATCTGCAACCCGAGCAGGTCGAAGGCCTTCTGCTG
>Ga0255055_10000032_pt1 | contig 96115 bp, 100 predicted proteins | sample JV7_2_27_MG_FD_188633 | JGI IMG/M metagenome (GOLD analysis project Ga0255055, IMG submission 188633) | Seawater microbial communities from Jervis Inlet, British Columbia, Canada - JV7_2_27 | ecosystem: Environmental > Aquatic > Marine > Inlet | place: Canada: British Columbia | collected... | reverse complement strand
TAATTTCCGCTGACTGTGTTGCTTATTCATATGGCGATTTTCATAGAGATTTCTTAAAATCAAAATCCATTGCTATTGCGTGTCCTAAACTTGACCAAGGTAAAGAAGTTTATATTGAAAAAATTAAGAATTTAATAGATGTGGCTAAGATAAATACACTTACGGTAGCTATCATGGATGTTCCGTGTTGTTCTGGATTATTAGGTTTAGCTCAAGAAGGTGCTAAGCGGGCTAGTAGAAAAATCCCTACGAAATTTGTTGTTATAGGAGTTAAAGGAGACATTCTAAAGGAAGAATGGTTATAAAACAATTTCTTTCTATTTCTTTTTAATTTTATATTATATAAGTATTTTTATCCCATTTATTATTAGTATTATTTTTTTTGAAGTTATTCACACTCGCTTATTTTAATTTTAATAAGTTTAAACTTAAGTTAAAAATTAATAATAACATTATGAAGATTGTTGTAGTTCTTGCAATGCATGGAATGCCACCAAATAATTTTCCTCAAAAAGAAACCCTCGACTATTTCATGCTCCATTCTAGGTTAGAAAATATGCCAGGACCACCACCTCCAAATATGCAACAACAGTACGAACAATTAGACAGTAAAATGCGTAATTGGCTACGAACTCAAGAAAATGATCCGTATTATTATGCTTCAAATGAATTAGCTGAAGTCCTTTCAAAACAGACGAGTCATAGCGTTGTAGTTGGATTTAACGAATTTTGTTCTCCATCTCTGGATGATGCTTTCGAAGAAGCTATAAAACATGATCCTGATAAAATTATAGTTATTACTCCTATGATGACTCGCGGAGGCGAGCATTCTGAAAAAGACATACCTGAAGCTATTGAACGAGCTAGAAAGAAATATCCTGAACTCGAATTTTCTTACGTCTGGCCTTTTAATATTTCTAAAGTAGCAACATTCTTAGCTGAACAAATTAAAGAGCATTATTGAGAAATTATTACGGGATAAATTTAGACTCGATTAAAACTGCCTACTTTGCTATAATTACATTTCAAACATTACTTTTTTTTTAATTATTTTTCTCAAGGTAACAGATAAAGCAGATTTGGATTTCCCTAACTTATTAGCTAACGCCTCTAAAGAAATTTTTCTTGGAATTTCAAAAAATCCTGAAGAAATAGCATTATTTAAGATTGTTGATTCATCCAAAGTTAATTTGTTCTTATCGTCGTCAACACTATAAGGAGAAGTTCCAATTCTGAGCAGTGTATGTTCGATTCCTTTCTGTTCAAAAAGGGTTAAAAGATCGTCTATACTTTTCCTACTTGATACTAACCTCCAATACGCGTATCCCTCTCTTACTCTCACTGGAAAGTTAATTAGAACGCCACATTTAATTATTGCGTATAATAAAAATGGATCCCTAGTTTTTACATTAAATTTAACTCTCGATTCTTCTTTTTCTAATACGCTAAACTCAATCACAGATTTATGGTTCCTTATTTCGTCTATTATTAAATCGATGCTATGATGAAAAATTTCAATTATTGAATTTCCAATAGAGTTTTCAAAATCATAAGGTAGAAAATGTTCGATTTCCATTCGGACATCATGGAATTTCCTGAAGATTTCCGAAATCCATATTTGGTCTGGAAATTTAATCCTAATTCTCGCTAAACTCGATTTGGGGGAATCCATCGTAATTAGTAGTAAAGAAGAATTTTAAAATATTTTTTAGAATAAATACAAATAATAATAAATATAGAAAGAACTTTGCTATATTATAATTATGGTGGAAAATAAGCAATTGCTTCTGGGAATCTGTGGAAGCCCAAGAAATCAAGGAACTGCCTATGCCGTTCAATACGCCTTAAACTACGCTTCAGAGAAGTTTGGATTTGATACTGAATTCTGGACAGTACGAGGAAAAGAAATTAAATATTGTACACATTGCGATTATTGTATAAGAGAGAAAAAAGGATGTATAAATGAAGATGACATTCAAAACCTTTATACTAAGTTAGAAAAAGCAAAATTTTTACTCTTAGGAACGCCAGTATTTCAAGGAAATCTTTCGGGACAATTAAAAACAATACTAGATCGCTGTCGTGGGTTAGTTGCTAAAAATCCAAATGTTTTTAAGGGTAAGATTGGAGTGGCTCTTGCGGTAGGGGGAGATCGAAGTGGAGGACAAGAAATTGCGATTAGGAGCATTCTAGATTTTTACCAACAAAATCACATAATACCTGTTTCTGGAGGTGCTTTTGGAGCTAACTTGGGTGCTTCTTTATGGAGTAGGGATAGTGGTAAGGAAGGAGTTCAAAACGATCAAGAGGGATTAAAAACAATTAGGAAAGTCATAAAAAGATTAGCAGAGTTTAAAAAATAAATAAGAAAAATAACTGTATTTATTGTACCCTATTTAACTCCAAAGAGTTTCATAGCTTCTTTTTCTCTGAGTCCTGAGATACCCCAGAGCTCTTTAAACCAATATTTTCCGTCCATAATTACAACTGGCGTATTTACAATACACCCATCTGCGTCACAGAAAGTTTTAGTGAAGTTCTTATCGTGTAACAACTTATGAGTGAATTCTTCGTCGTCTATATCACGCTCTATGTATTCGACATCGTGTTCTTTAAGCCAGCCAACTAACTCATGACATCTGTGACAGTCATCTTTTGTAATAATAATAGGAACTTGCATTTTGCTCATAATATTTATATCATATCTACCCACGATAAAAAAGGTTTAGCTTCTAATCTATAAATTGAGTAGGGCGAAAGATAATAATAATTTGCTTTTCTATGAAGATTTATTATAAATCAAATAAAATTTTTCATATTAAAAATTCTTTCAATTGTGTAAGAACAAGAGCTTAAATTATTTGTTTTAAAAGCCAGCGAATTGTTTCAATAATTTTTTCATCGTCACTAAGTACATTAATAGAATAAGATTGGATCAATAGCCCGCACTCAGCTAATTCATTCATCTCGAAGTTCTCGAGTATCAAATCAGGTGTTATTTCTTCTTTATCGTCAAATTTATTGCCAATAATAACTATTGGCATAGTATTTCCCTTATCTTGGCATCTATTTAATACTAACTGGAACATTTCAATGGTTTCTTTAATTGAGTCTTTATTTGACGCGTTAAAGATTAAAATAAAGCCTTGAGCATTATCTATACAATCTTCATACAATCTAGTTCTTTCCTCATCCGTATCTTCGTCAACACATTCATAAGTTAAAACTTCGATGTTATCAATTATGAAATCATAAATTTTACTAACTAGATCTCTCTTCATATTATTTTTCTTATATTGTAGAAATTGAATAACTTCCAAATTTTTAACGAGCGTAGATTTTCCCGCGTTTCTAGGTCCAAAAATATAAATTTTCTTTAAATTTCCCTTATCTAATAAATGGGTAGTTAAATCTATCTGTGGGCTCATTTTTTCTAGATATTTGTTGAAAAGCGTTAAGAATTCTTTTTTAAATTTTTTCGATACTACATTTAGAATCTCTTTTTGATTTGTACGATTTTTATGACTATGTAGTAGTTCTGTTAAGTCTTGAAGAGTTTTAAGCTCAGAAGCGTAAGATTCTAAATCAGGGGCTTTAGATGATAAATAATTGTAGACATCAGTAATTTCGTCCTTAAAGTAAGCGGCTCTAATCATATAGGTTATCATTAGGAGTTCTTTTCCTCCTCGCGCAAATTCTGAGTCAATATAAAAGATGTGATTAATGGTTTGGTACTTTCTATAAGTAAATATAAAATCTCCTTCTTCCTCAGTGAATTCCAGAATTCTACCTAAATCTGGATGTTCTTGAGTATTTAATGGGGAACTACAATATAGTATGTTAGGGCCCAATATCGAATCAAAATAGCTTAGGCAGAGGATGACCTCTTTTGGCATAGTAACATTAAACGAAATTTAGTTTTATCTAGATTATATTTAAGACATGATTAGTTTTATATCAAATGTTTTTTACTTAAAATTGTATAGATTTTAACCAATATTATGCTTAGATTTAATAATTTATAAAAATCAAATTTTAATGTTTGGTTTATATTACACACTTAATGGATTCTAATTCTCGAGATAACGAATACAATCTCGCTATTAAAAATTTATTTCATGGTAAGATAATGGAACGGGCATCTGCTGCAAGGCAGATAGGACATTTAAAAGACGGGAGAGCGACAAACTTATTAGTAAGAGCCTTAAATTCAGAAGATGACCCAATAGTTATAAATAGGATTATTGAAGCTATGGGTGAAATCAAGGATGCAAAGGCAACTATGGCGATCGTGGAAATATTAAAAAAAGAACTTGAAAAACAAGATGACGAGCAAGATAAGAGTCTACTATTTTTAGTTGTTGAAAGTTTAATGAAGATTGGAGATAAGAGAGCGTTAGAACATTTAGGCCTACTTATGGAATCCTGTGAGGGTGATATAAAAAGATTAACAGAAGAGGCTCTAGAATGTATAGATCCCAACTGGAAGCAAAATCTCACAGGAAATAGTAAAATCTAAAAATAATAATCTTAAACTAATAATTATCAAAATAGAAAGTGAATAATATGTTCCCAGAATTTATTGAGAAATTAACTCAAAGTGTTGTTGGTGAAAGTGACTCCCAGGAATGGACGATTTTTACATTATCGACTTGTCAATGGTGCCATAAATGTAAGCGGTGGTTAAATGAAAGGAATGTCAAATATCGTTATGTAGATCTTGATAAAATTGATCCTAGTGAAAAATCGAAAGTACTTACATTTTTGAGAGAAACTTACAAACCAGAAAGAATATCATATCCATTTGTTGTATGCGATGATGAATTTGTTGTTGGCTACAATCCAAATAAATATGAAGAATTAATCAATCATGGAGGAAATTAAAATGAACATGGAAACAAACGAAGGTATGAAAGAATATATTGGAATGGTTCTCCAGAAAAACAACTGGATTCTAATCAAAGACCAAAGGATGTTTAATGACTTGATTAATGGGCTGGTTGATAATAAAAAATCAATGGGTTATCAATCTTGTCCATGTCGTCTTGCTTCAGGAAATAGAGATTTAGATAGAGATTTAATATGTCCTTGTGATTATGCATCTGATGATGTGAAGGAATTTGGAGCTTGTTATTGCAATTTATACTTACGATCAGATTTTTATGATACATTTAAAACTGATTATGTAAATGTTCCAGAAAGAAGACCTATAGAAAAGGATAATGCCGTTTTAGAACATTTTAATAAATAAGCTACAATCTTTTTATTCTCTTCTTTAATTTTACATCAAAAAACATAAATCATCAATTATTATATATCAATTTTTTATAAATAAAATCCTTATATATATCGGATTCTCTTTATAATATATGCCAAATAAAGAACTCTCAGATGATGAATTAGAGGACGAACTAGATAAAGCCTTTAAAGCTAATGAGGCGAAGAAAGACAATTGTGGTACTCCCATGCCTGAAAATAAAGAAGTAGGTCTCCAGAGGACGGGAGCGAAGTTAAAAAAAGAATGAAATAATATTAGGAGTTTCTAATTCCTTTTTTTCTAATATTTTTAACAAATTCTTTAAATTTAAACTAGTTATCATTTCTCTTATAATGTTTTTATAATGAAAACCAAATTTTTAATAAAGATTTTCAATTTCAAACTTTAGGTGAATACGGTGAAAGAGAGATTTAAGGGTAGAAAAAATTATCCTACAGAGGAAGTTGAACCTAATAATTATCTGAGTGATGATGAAGTAAGAAACTTAATCAAAAGCGGAGATAAGGTAAAGTTTGTGCAAAATGATTACTATAAACTTTACAATTGCGTTCATTGTGGTGAATGTGAAACAGAAGAAGAACGCATACTTTTAAAACAAAAATATCTCGAGGATGGTAATAAGGTCGATGGTCTTGATGAGATGATAGAATGTTTTCGTAAATACCGCTCACCGTATCCTTCAAATAAGATGCGTATTAGAAGACCTGAAGGAATTCCTACTAAATCTGATACCCTTTTTTTTATGGGTTGTCTCTCTACGATACGAATCCCAAAATATACAGAGCATTCGCTTAAATATTTGATTAAACAAAAAGTGGATTTTACAATCCTAGATAAGGAAATTTGTTGTGGTTGGCCTTGGTTTGCTTCAGGCTGTAATGAAGAATTTGATACGTGTAAAAAAGAAAACATCGAAATATTCAAAGAATTCAAAAAAGTAATCTGCTTATGTCCTGCGTGCTATTTTCTTTTTAATAAATATTATAAACCAGAAATGGATTCGAAAACTGAGTTTAAATATATATCCGATTATTTGAAACCCTCTGATATTAAAAAATCGGGGAAGGTAGGAATACAACATCTTTGTCAATTAATGAATCGCGATAAAACTGGTGTTGATAAACGGGTAAATAGCGTTTTAGAAAAAAGTGGGTACGAAATAGTAGACATACCTCACTGGTGTTGCGGTGGTGGTCTTGGATATATGCATCGAACAGATGTAATCGACAAAATCGCAAATAAAAGGATGAACGATTTCGACGCAGCTGGGGGCGACTATTCTACGACGTACTGTCCGAGTTGTTGGTGGGTTTTAGCAAGGTATAGCAAATTATGCAAAATAAGTCCAAAAGCTAAAGATCTATTTGAATTACTACTATAAAATGATAAAATGAACGAAGATTACAACTGTCCTTGTAGGGATGTCGATCCCGATAATTTCGTGACAAACGAAGAAGTAATAAAATTATTAGAAACTAAGGATAGTTACAAGTTCAACCAAGGAGATTATCTAAGATTATATAATTGCGTTCATTGCGGAGCGTGCGGTACGCATTACGAGCGCTTTCTGTTAAAACAAAAATTTCTAAAAGATGGGAATAAAGTTGAAGGTTTAAACGAACAAATTGAAGTTCTTGAAAAACATGGGACCCCCTTTAAGTTAAATAAGAGTCGTATTAAGCATATAGAAGGTATTAATATAAAAAGTAAAACATTGTTATACTTTGGTTGTTTTACTACCGTGAAAACTCCAAAATATGGCGAAGACATCGCAAAGTATTTGCTCAGTAAAAATGTAGATTTTATTGTTTTAGAAAAGGAAATATGCTGCGGTTATCCAATTTTATGCACTGGAGAAATTAAAACTTACGATCTTCTAATTGAGAGAAATAAAACGCTTTTTATTGAAATGGGATTTGAAAAAATCATAACAGTTTGTCCAAGTTGTTACATGGTATTTAAAAAACACTACCAAGAGTTAGATATTAAGATAGAATATTTTACTGAATATCTGACACCAAGAGTGAAAAAAAATAAAGGTAATCTAATTATTCAACACGCTTGCCCTTTAAACTATATAGAATTTCCGGGTATAGAACAAGAGTTAAAACAATTATATGAAAATAGTGGATATAACGTTTTGCCTATACCACATAATTGCTGTGGAGGAGGCGTTGGGCATCAACTAAGAGTTGATATTTCTAAGATGATTTCAACTAAGAGAATGAAAGAATTTGAGGATACCGGAGATATTAAGTCAGAAACTGCGAATATCACAAGTTTCATTACCACATATTGTCCTGATGCGTACTGGATTTTAAAATTCTTTGGAAAAAAACAAAGATCTAAACATAAACTTGTAGGTATGTGTGAATTATTAAGAGAATAGGAAACTTTATTTTTCTAAATCTAATATGTAAAAACATTTATCCTAAAATCGATAATTTATGAAGATTTTTATATTTTAAACGAATAAAAATTTTAAAAGTATGTTAAAATATTCACAATAGAAAGAAAATTAATTGGTGATTTGATGTTTTTAAAAAATAAAAACGAGCTCGATAATGTTAAGAGAGAAATGGCAAAATTGAAAGATAAAGTAGTACTGAAACTATTTACCGATTTTAAATCTATGGAGGACGGTTCAAGAAAAAGGGCGTGCATGGCATGTGAGGGAACCTATAATTTATTAAATGCACTTGAAGAACTCTCAAACGGGAAGTTAAGTGTAGAAGAGATATCTATTGAAGAAAATCAAGATGAAGCAAAAAAGTACAATGTTACCCGGATTCCGGCTATTTTGTTCGTTAATAGTGAAGATAAGGAAATTATCCGCTATTCAGCACACCCTACTGGAGCTGAATTTGTACCATTTCTAAATAGTATTCAATATTTTTCAGGCGTAAGACCTTATTATGCTGACCAAATTCTAACTCATCTTAAAAAAATCAATAAATCAGAGATGAAAATTTTCATAACTCCAACCTGCCCATATTGTCCTGCGACTGTTCCAGTTTTAACTTTGTTTGCTATAGTTTCTAAAGGGAAGATAACAGCAGAAGTTATAGATGTTAATTTAAACCCTGACATCGCAAGTAAGTACGACGTTCAAGGAGTTCCACTAACAGTTGTAAACGAGAGCGAAAGAATTGTAGGAATGTTTACTCCACAAGATTTGTTAGATAAATTAACAAAAGGCCAAAGAGATTTTGGGGGAATGTATGCCTAATCAATGCAATAAGAGGTGTTTTAAATATGTCTCAAGACGATAAATATAAGGAAATTATTAAAAAAGAAATGGCTAAACTCACTAAACCTGTAAGGTTAAAGGTTTTCACATCGCAAAGAACGGAAGCAGATGGAGGTAAAATAAGAGCTTGCATGGACTGTGGACAATTTATGGCACTTTTAAGAATTTATGAAGAAAACTCGAATGGGATGTTAACGATAGAAGAATTATCAATAGATAATAATCCCGAATTCGCAAGTCGTTATGATATTCAGCGTGTACCAACCATATTGTTCATTAATGAAGACGGTAGGGAGTTAATTCGTTATTTAGCAGCTCCTCGAGGTGGTGAAATCCAACCGTTCGTCCAATCATTGTTTACATTTGCAGGAGCACCAAATTATTATGAAGCCACAATAAAACAAAATCTCGATCGAATTGAGCCATCAACTATCAAAGTAATGATAACAGAATCATGCCCTTATTGTCCAAGTGTTGTATCTACAGTTAACCAATTTGCACTTGCTTCTGAAGGGAAGATTAGAACCATAATCGTTGATATCATGGCGAATCCAGATATTGGACAATATTACGACGCTTCGGGAGTGCCTTATACTATCATTAACGATAAGAAAACTTTGGTTGGTATGGTTGGAGCGAATGAGATACTAAGAACGCTTATTGGAGGAAACATAAAAGTACAATATTAATTTAAAATACATTTTTGAAATTAACCCGAAATACTTTCTTATTGAATCTTTTAGAAAGATTCTAAATTGCTTTTATTTTAATACCGAGTAAAATGATTTTGAAATGATATATTAGAGATGTGAAAAAACTGCCGATATCATACATTTATAAGAAAATGATTATTGAAGAGATTAAAAAACTAAATAAGCCAGTTACATTGAAAATCTTTACTTCATCGGAGAATCTCCAAGAATCTGTAAAAATGTTGGATGTCATGAATATCTATCAGAAAGCATCTAATGGATTGCTTACAATAGAAGAATATAGGCTTGAAACTAATTCCAACCTTGTCAAAAAGTATGAAATTCAACAAGTCCCTGCGATTTTAATTACAAATGCTAAAGATCAGGTATTAATTCGTTATTTAGCTGTACCTACGGCAGCAAAAATTCAACCATTTGTACAGGCATTGATGGTACTTTCTGGAACTCCTAATTATTATGAAAACTTTATAAAAGAGAATCTGAATAAAATTAATCCTACAATTATAAAAGTATTAATCACTGATTATTGTGCTTATTGCTCTACTATTATATCAATTTGCAGTCAGTTCGCGTTAGCATCTGAAGGTAAATTACGCATAATTATTATTGACATAATGATTTATCCTGATATTAGTGAACGACATAATGTTACGACTGTTCCAACTCTAATCATTAATGATGATAAGAAGCTAATAGGCGATATATCTGCTGAGGAGCTTTTAAATGAACTCATAAATATGACGTTATGAATAAGAAAATATAATTATTAAAAATAACATAAATGGAGGATTAAAGTATGTTTAATATTGATATGGAAGGCATTGATCCAGAAAAGACTTATGATCTTATTGTTTTAGGCGGTGGACCAACTGCTATAGGTTCTGCAATCTATGCCGCTCGATTTGCATTAGATGTATTAGTCATAGGGAAAATTTTTGGGGGTTTGATTGCCACAACCCATCTTGTAGAAAATTATCCTGGAATCACCTCTACAAGCGGTCAAGGCTTAATGGAAATGTTTAAAGAACACATGAATTCCTTAGTTATTCCCTATATATCAGACGAAATTAGAAGTATCGAGCAAACAAGTGATCACTTCGTTTTGCATTCGTTTTTTCAAAAATTTAAAGCAAAAAGTGTGGTTATCGCCACAGGATCGGAAAGGAAGAAGTTGGGTGTCCCGGGTGAAGAGGAATTTGCTGGAAGGGGTGTGTCTTATTGTGCCACATGTGACGGTCCATTTTACAAAGATAAAACCGTATGCGTAATTGGCGGAAGTGATTCTGCTGCAAAAGAAGCGTTATTTCTATCTCAGAATGTAAAGAAGGTTTATATCATTTATCGCGGAGAAGATATACGCGCTGAACCGATAAATAAGAAAAGAGTAGAGGAAAATCACAAAATTGAAATCATTTATAGAACCAATATCGTAGAGATTAAAGGGGATAATACTGTTAAGTCAGTTATTTTCGATAATGGCACAGAATTTGAAGTAAAAGGTGTTTTTATCGAAGTAGGGTCTAAACCTAACTCAGATCTAGCAAAACGTCTAGGTATAAAAACAAATAAAAAGGATGAAATTATTATCAATAGAAAATCGGAAACAAACATACCGGGTGTATTCGCTGCTGGCGATGTCGCAGACGCACCATTTAAACAAGCTATTACTGGAGTAGCAGAAGGGGTAATAGCAGCATATTCAGCCTTCGATTATATTAAAGAGATGAATATTGAATATTAGTATATTCAATTATCACTAAATTGAGTGAAAAAAGGCTAATAGTTATAAAACAAAGAAATTTAATTTTTATTAAAAAAAGCAAATAATCGGTTAAAAAAAATGGAAGAAGAAACTCCAATTCCTCAAATAGTAAGAATGGACCAAGTCTATGCGGTTGGAGGGACATTTAATGATCCTTCAGAATTTACACGTAAGGTTAACAAAAACCTAATGATTTTGCGACAAAGCGACAAAAACTGTAAGGTAAAAGATATTAAATTTAGTGCTTTTTCCGATCCTCGATATTCCAACGCTGGCCCTATTTTGCTAGCTTTTATTATCGCTGAAGTTGATGTGGACATCACTCCAGAACCTGAAGAACGTGGCAAGAAACGAAAAAAGAAAAAGAAAAAGAGAAATTGAACTTCTCTATCCATTAAAATTTATCCTTACTTAAAAGCATCAGTTTAATCTAAAATAATGAGCGATACACCCGATAAAAGCAAAATTACTAGCTATAAATTCCATCATATTGATACTAATAAGTGTAAAAGATGCGAAGCTTTTTCGTGTGAAGATGCTTGTTTTAGAGGAATTTATGAAGTTTTAAATAAAGATTCTGAACCTCTGTGCGTTGTTGTAGAAGAACGAGAAGATCACTGCATTAAATGTCATATCTGTACAACTGCATGCAAACTAAGAGCTATAACCATAGATTGAGTTTAAGAAATTAATTTAATTTTTATAATAGGTGCGAATTCCTTTTATATTGGTATTTTAAAATAGTTGGTATCATTTTTTACACAATTTATAAAATATAAGTATACTTTTAATTTGTAAAATTATTATCTAAATATAGAATTAAAATTAATAATAGGAAATAGATATGATTTCAGACAAATTAAAGCTTGATGATATCGATCGCAGAATAATTACATTAGTACAAGACGACCCAAACCTAACGCATACTCAAATTGCAGAACAAATTAATAGATCTCAACCAACTGTTGGGATGAGAATAAAAAAGCTTGAAAAAGAAGGAATTCTCCAATTCCAACCAGGGATTAATTTTAGAAAGGTAGACTTATTTTTAGCGACTGTGGAATTGAACACTAAACGTCCAGATGAAATTTTAGATATGGCCAGATTTTGCCCCTTTATGCTCAACGCATTTAGATTAAGTGGTGCAAATAACATTTGCATTTTACTTGCGAGTTCTAAGATCGATAAATTGGATAATATCGTAAATTACCATTTTAGAAGCGATCCTAATGTTCAATCAGTCTCGCTGAATATGATAACTGAAATTGCAAAAGATTTCATTTTACCTGTCGATTTCGAAAGTGAAGACCATATTCCAACGCTAGAAGAAGGATGCGGTGACAAATGTAAGTTTAAAATGGCACAATTAAAAGGATTAGTAAATAATTTAGAGTAGACTCTCTTTTTTTAGCTTTCCTCTTCACTCGTATTAAATTTATATTTTGGAAGATTAACATTCATATTACAATCAGGACCGCAAATATTTGAATGTAAATCAAATTTCTCTATCTGAAAATCAATTGGAACTACAAAATCATGAACAGAATCAATTAAGATGTTTGTTTTTACGTTAATTACATTTGGATCTTTTCTAAAACATAAATCTACTAACTTTTCGATGGTTTGAAGATCAGATGCTGCAACAAAGCATAATAGATTAAATTCTCCAGAGATTTTGAACGCGTGATTGATAAAAGGGCACTTCTCTATTTTAGTGACTACAGTTTCTACATCTTTCGTTGATACAAAAACTATTGCTACTTTTATATCTACTTTTTTAACATTGAATCCAACTTGTTTTGTTAGTAAATGTTTTCTTTCTAATTTAATGATTCTTGCCCCTACTGCCGGTTGAGACTTTTCTATTTCTCTTGCTATCTCGCTATGTGTAATATCGGGATTCTCTTCCATCATTTCGATAATTTTGTAATCATCCTTGTCAATTCCTAAAATCTCTTTAAAAGTTTTTTTTATCATAGTCTTTTTCCTCTTCTTCCTAGAGAAGCTATTAGTTAATTAATTTGATTTTAATAAATTAAAATTTATTCAAATTTTAACTTAAACAATATGAATAGTTACAATCAAGACATTTTATTTTATAAATAAGTTTGCCTATTTTGCTATTATTCTAGTTTTAAAAAAAATCTGATTTCTTTAATTAGATTAAACTTGTATAAATATTTATTGTAAAAATGACCACAGAAAATCCAATAAATCCAATTAGAAAGTAAATTGGTTTCCCTTTTTCTTTTTCGGGAATTATTTCCCTTGCAATTGTATATAGAATTACTCCCGAAATAAATGAAAATAAAATGTAGAATAATTCTGAATATTCAAAAGCTATTAAATCTAAAACTAATCCGATTATAACACCTATAAAATTTGAAAAAGCAAGGATGTACTTTCTTGTTATATTCTCCTCGACATCATAAAGTTCATAAATTTCAAGATCAGTAAATATGATATGTCTTTCTGATCTGTTTGTTATAACTGCTCTAAACCAGGCAAATAGGAAGAATAATATCCCTCCAACTAAATTTGTAGTTAATAAACCGACTACAATAATCCCTACGAGAAGGTGATACGAAAAATTAGTAAAAAAACGAAGATTGCTTAGATCTTCGTTGATGTGTTTTTGAATCTTAGCCTTATAGCGGTTTATTGTTTCTTTGAACGCTTCACCTCCCTTATGCAAATCTGCTATTGTTTGGGCTATATCCTTCACAGCTAGATTGTCTAAATCGTCTTTTTCTAATTCTTTAGATAATATAGTTTCGATATTTTCTTCAACACTCTTTAAAATTTTTTCTTTTCCGATTAATTTACGCATTCTCCTCTGCGATTTTGCATCTACCTTTTGTAAAATCAATTTTTCAGAAATGTGAACAAATACAAAACCAATTAACACAAATAGGTATTCAAAAAGTTCGAGTTGAAAAGGAAATTCGGGTATATTTACGGCGATTTCTGGAAGGAGAACTAAGAAGAAATAAGAGATAGAAATCCCTGCAATTAAGGAAATATTGAGTTTAGGATGTTTTCGCTCAAAAAAATCTACTACGAAAAAAAGAGCACCAAATACTAATGAAACGATAGCTATATATGTAAAACTAATTGACATTACATATTTTAATACGATTTTAATTTAAAATGTTTTTAGAATTAGAATTTCTCTCAATTTTGTCAATTTTTTATAATCATCAAATGTGAATAATTAATATTAAAGGATATCTTTTAAAGATAAAATCGATTTTTAAAACTGAAATTTTGTTTATTATGTAAATTTTGTTAATTAATTAACTAGATTAATAATACATGGTGATGATCAATTCAATTCTTTATAATCAATTCGAAAGAAGATAAAGCTTCCATGAATATGCGAGAAGTTTTTTTAGATTCTAAACATTTTCCTTTTATAGAAACAGGTGAAATTTGGCAAGAAAATCCAATATTTATTTTAGAGAAATTATCATTTGAAGGGAAATACGCTAACTTTTTTAATGAAAACCAAATCATCTTAGGTTTGACGGCGGAACCCCTTATATTTCTTGAAAAACTCCAGTTTGGCGGAACTAATCTCGCACCGGATTTAATTATTTTCGCTAGTAGACATACATCTTTGACTGCGCGACCCGCATTCTTAGTCCATACAACCGGTAATTGGAGCAATAATGCGGATTTTGGTGGAAACCCTCAAGATTTATCTAAAACAAGTGCTCTACTATGTAAAGCAGGCATAGAATCATTAAGAGAACAAATCGAAAAATTTAATATTCTTGATTTTTCTTTAGATATGGAAGTAACTCATCATGGACCAACCACTTTAGATATCCCTTTAATATTTATGGAATTAGGGAGTAGTAAACAAGAATGGGTAATAAAGGAAGCAGGTGAACTCGTAGCAAGTGCTATTGTTAATGCATTATTTAAATATCTGGATTTTAAAAAAGAGAGAACTCAAGAAGTTGGTTTAGGATTCGGTGGTACTCACTATGCTCCTAATTTTAAAAGGTTAATCTCCAATACTAATATTGCACTTTCTTTTATCTGTCCGAAGTATTACATCCAAGAATTAAACGAGAACCTTATAGAAATGATGATCGACAACACATTAGAAAAAATAGATTATTTTATAGTAGATTGGAAGGGTACAAATTCTCAAGATAAAAAACATCTTATTCCATTGGTTGAAGAATTTAATATCCCCATTAGGAAAACGAGAAATTTTTCAACAATTTAAGCCAGATTAATATTCACAGCAGAAAAATGCTACTCTTCTTTTAATTTCTCGTAATATTTTACTAAATTTTTAAATACATAGTGGCACGCAGTATAACCTTGTGTAGCTGCTTTTTGTAAAACATTATTGAGGAACTCTAGATGTTTAGAATCGTCATCTACTGTTACATTTAATTCTCTTATGTTGTAATAACTACGATAAAATAAAGTTGGCCAATCTACTAAAGGACGAATTGTTTGGTTGTAGGTTTTCTTACTTTCTTCAGATAATTCTAATTCTTTTTTTAAGCTATAAGAAAGATATTTACCTTTTTTTCTTTTAGTAATGAATCCATCTAATGCTATTTCATGCATGTATGTTCTAAGTTGAGGGGCTTTTAGTTGTATATTAATTTTTTTAAGATTATCAAGAATTTCTCTGGTGTTCTGACCTTTTAATTTAATTAATAAATAATTTCTTGCTAAGATATTGTATTTTAGGGGAACCGTTTCATGATCTAACTGATTATATTGGATTAAATTGCCTAAAATTTCTTTTGAAACAAGATATTTGAGAATAATTCGATCTTCTTCGTTAATATTACTTATAAAAATTTCAGAATCTTTAAAATAAGAGTCATAAAGAGCCGTTAGGAGCGATTTTATTGAATGAACTCCGTCTTCGAAAGAAAGCTTTATCGTGTTTAGTGCTTTAATTCTATAATCTATATTTGTCAAAAATTTTTCTTGCTCAACTTTAATGTAGCGAACTAAGTGAGGTTTTTCTTTCAAAGATGATAGATTCTCATCCCATTCTTTTTTAAAGCGATAAGATTGCGTGTTTGCGATGGTATAAAGTTTATACGCAACACTGTATAATTTATTTAAGAATTCCTCTCCAGACACATTAGTCATGTACGAATCCCTTAACTTTCTTGCTTCTATTTTTTAGAATTAATTATTATTAAACACTAAAAATTATTAAACTTTTATTAAAAATAAGTAATATGTTAATATAATTGAGAAAAATTAAAAAATTAAGGTGGCATTCAGCTTGAAAATTGAACATATTGCTGTAAGTTCGAATACCGAAGAAGAAAGTGATAGATTTTTTATAGAATTATTAGATCTGAAAAAGGAGAGAGCCTTCGTTGTGTCTGATGACCTTATGGAACAATTTTTTGGAGTTAGAAAAGCCCTGAAAATAATAAGGTACGGAAATGAGGAATTAAGTGTCGAAACTTTTATAACTAACGATAATAGTAAAGTAATAGATAAATTTACCCATATATGCCTGATAATTGAGGATCGAGAAAAGCTTATAGAAAAAGCAAAAGAATTTAATTTTAAAGTAATAAAAGTCCCTAGAAAGAACAGCGATGGGTTTTATTTATTTTTAAAAGATCATTTCGGTAATCTATATGAGATTAAATAACAATAACATTTTTTAGAGGAGATTTTTATTAACACATGGGGCGTTTTATAATGCCTTAAAATAATAAATGTGAATATCATAAATGCCCGGATCATATAAGCTAAAATTGGTGCTCGGTGGAGCACAAAATTCAGGCAAAACCACATTCATTAATAGATATAGAAACCAAAACAGTTCAATTGGTGTTTCTTTTGAATCTGTTGAATGTTTCGTTAACGAGGGAGATCATTTTAAGTTTATTATATGGGATCTAAAAGATAGCGAAAAGTTTAGATTTCTTTTCCCTTATTTTTGTCGAGGTGCTAGTGCGGGATTATTATGTGTTGATTTATCAGATAAAAAGTCCTTTTTAGACTTAACAAGGTGGATAACTCTTTTTAGGGCGAGTGCGGGAAACATTCCGATAATTCTAATTGGAACTAAAGCTGATTTAGCAATAAGAGAAGTAACAGATGAAATAATTAACGAATATGTTGCTACTGAAGGAATTAATTATGCTGGAGAATCATCCATATTGGATTTAGATAGTAAGATAGAAGAAGTTTTTAAAAAGCTAGTTCAGACTTTAAACCCTAATATTTCCATAGATTATTTTCATGTTTCCAAAAAGGAAGACGATGAAGAATTTAAGCTTTTAGAAAAATTTTTTGACCAATGTCCTATATGCAAAAAAATGAACCATCACAGTGCAAATTTGAAAATGATTTATTCTAATAAGACCGATCCGAATACCATGGGTTTAAGAGAAAACCTAATTAGATTAGTGGATAATTTAAATTTCATTAATTTTGAATACTCTAATAAAATTTCTGTTGGAATTCCTTGTTGTGAGTGTTATAAAGAATTATTTGACTAATCAACAGCTACTAATGGAGTTATATATTTTAGCATTATTAATCATCCCATACATTGGAGCTTAATAAATGCTCTATTCGTGTTCGACGCGGTCTAACAAACTTAGTTCGGCTTAATTTTCGCTCTAAAAGAAGATTTCTTTCGAGGTTTATAGAATTTACCATATATACTTCAATATCACCCTCATTTAAAATAATGTGGTTAAAGCTAGGACTATCATCTGCTCTCACTTTATAAGAAGCAGAAGTACCACAGTAGAGGAATGTTGTCGGTCCGATTACATATGCGTGCGGAACGTGTCTATGTCCCATTAACACCAAATCAATTTCAAATAATTGAGTAAATTCGAGAATTTCTCCAGCATCTCTTACGGTTGTGAATTTTTGTCCAGAAAGAGGCACTGGGATTAAGTGATGGTGGAGTGCCATTATTCTATTTTCGAGGTTTTTATTAAATTGGCGACCTAACCAGTCTAATTGTTCATCTCCGCATTCTCCATAACTTATATCGTCTCTGGCGCTACAAATACCAACGATTAGAGTGTCCTTATCGTCTAGGATTAATCTTGATCTTCTTGGGCCAATAATTCTTTCAAAGAAAATTATTCCACTATTTTTTGAGTCGTGATTCCCTGGTACTGCTAGAAATTCTGTGATTTCTTTAATTCTATTTATATATGGTAATATTTCCCTAAATTGAGTAATTCTTCCTTTATGAATTATATCTCCAGTGCATATTACAGCGTCAGGAGACTTATCTTTAATGTATTTGATAACATTTTCCATATATTCCGGTTCAAACTCAGAACCATAATGTAAATCACTTATTTGTATGAGATTAACCATATTAGCGCAACTACTATTAATAAGATTATTTTTTTTATAAGGTGTTCTTATGCATATTAAATTTTAAACTATATTAAAGAATTTTAATTTACATTTAGAAAAATTTTACTAATAAAATCTCTACAAAAAAAAAGCGCTCTCAAAATGAGTTTAAATAGCAATATTACATGCATTTCTTAAACACATATTTGCTCGTTAAAAACATTCTGCATTTTTCTAGATTGAGATATTTTATCTAACATGATTTTGTCTTTACAATCTACGCAAATATTTCCAACTTTTAATTGCCTTACTAGTCCACATTCAGGGCATAGGAAGGTCTTGAAAACTAATTTCACTTTCTAAATTTCACCTTTTAATTCAATAATTTTTTTAATATCATCATAAATGCGATTAAGAATATTATCAATTGATATTTCAACCGATGTACCAGAATCTTTTCTCTTTAATTGATGGTAATCTTCTTCTTGAGCTTTTATATTCAACACAATATCATTAAACATTTTTAACACATTTTCTTCTCTTTTAAGTAATTATATCATGTCAGGTTTAAAATTCATTTCGCCATATTCTATAATAAATATATTGATCTATATAGATAGAATTTAAGGATTTAGGGAGAGAAAAAGTAATAGGTAATGAACTTTGATTTTATCTATATATTTAATTTTTCTTTTATTTTATTTATTACGTCTGATAAATTTGTATCCATAATATCAATAAGCCCTTGGCCATAATCTTTACTTCCACCACCTTTTCCTCCAAAATCTTCAACAACTTCTTTTACAAATTCACCAATGTTTAGATGCAAATCATTAACAATATTTTTACTTACCATACCTAAAACTCCAATACCTTTTTTGGTTTTATCTACAAATAGAGTGATAATAGAGTCTTCTTTTTTATGAATTCTTTTACTCAAATTTTGGAGGTCTTTCAATGTAATATTTTCAAACGAGTTTATGATCAATTTAAAATCATTATAATTTTCTGCATTTTCTACTAATTTGCTAAGATAATCATCGCTTAACAGATTCTTCATGTATTTTAGTTTTCCCTTTGAATCATTCCATTCAGTATAAAAATCTTTTACTTTTGTAATTATGTCTTCTTCCTTGGTTCCTATAATGTAATTTATTTCTGTAAGAATATCTCCTTTAAATGTATCGTTTGAATTTAAACTTAAATCATTTTCATTAACAATACCACTTTGTAGAGCTTTATTGATATTTTTCCATTTCGTTATCAATTCTTGAACTCTTCCAACCAGTTTAGCTCGAGGGATATTAAGCAAAGATTCTAATTGAAGCAAGATTTCTTCCTGTTCTTTTTCAATTTTGTAAGTGGCATCTCCAGCTGTAAACGTTAATCTAACAGTGCCATCAGAAATTTTTTGGGATTTTAATATTTTAATCTTTCCAGTTTCAGATGTATTATTTAAATGTGTACCTCCACATGCTTCCACATCTACTCCAGGAATCTCAACAATTCTAATATTTTTTCCAGGCACAGCACCTCCTTGATATATTGTCATTCCGTATTTTTGTTCGGCTTCTGAGCGTGGAATAAAAGAGAGGTTCATATCAATTGCTTTCTCAACTATTTCATTTGATTTTTTCTCTATTTTAAGTAAGTTTTCTCTCGAGATTTGTTCATAGTGTGTAATATCCAAGTTAGAATGTTTCGTTGTCTTCTTAGCTCCAGCTTGGTTAATATGCTTTCCTAATATAAAACGAGCAGCAGCATTAACAATGTGAGTGGCGGTATGATGCTGAGAGAGTTGCGTACGCCATTTTTTATCAACTTCAACTTTAACTTTTTCTCCTTCTTTAAACTTTGGTTTTTCAGATAAAATGTGTATAATATAATTTCCTTGCTTTATCACATTATCGAATTTTTGGCCATTTATAGTTCCGATATCATGAAGTTGTCCCCCGGAAGTAGGATAAGCGACAGATTCATCAAGAATCACATTGTTATCAACTACTTTAAGAACTTTCGCTGAGTTAGTCGTCTCTGTATAATCGTAATAATAAAGCGATTTGGTTTCCAAGGTCCCATTAAAATCTATTTTAATTTCTTGTTGTATCGCGTTGACTTGTTCCTTTTTTTCGTGCCTTTCTACTACCAGACTATAGAAATTATCAGGAATTTTTATTCTTCTTCCAAATTTTTTCCCAGTTTCTTTTACCATCTCCGGGTTTATACCTCTGGAATCATAAATTTCAATTAAGTTTTCGGTTGATATATCTCCTTTAGAAAAGAGTTTTTCCAGTATTTTGCTTGCCTTTCTTTTCGTAATATAATATTTCTCTTTCTCAACATTTAAAATCTTTTTTATATCATCTAATCGTTCTGAAACTTCTGGGAAAAGTTCTTGCAGTTCCTCCGCGTGCCACTTGCACACTTCAAAAATATTTATTTCCCAGTCGAATCGATCGATAAAACTTAAAGCCCGTCTCAAAATTACTCGAAGATTATATCCACCACCAACATTAGAGGGGAGTTTTCCATCATTAATCGCAAACAATAATGTTCTCGCATGGTCTGCAATTGAGTAAATGGCAGTCATTGGCAAAATTCTTTGTTGCAATTCATTTACATCAATTTTGAGTTCAGTCGCTACTCGCTGCCATGCCGTATCCATGTCGTCTACTTCATCTATGTTTAAATATGCAGAAAATCGTGAGAAATCGTTGTATAAATCAAAATCTATTTTAATTTTGGTTTTGTTTCTTAATTTAGTTAATACATAAGGAAATATAGCTTCGTACATATTTGGAGTACCTTGTGAAAACCACGCTACTCGCTCTTGACCGAGTCCCATATCAAGAACTTTGAGATTTAATTCTTGAGGTCCCTCTGGTGTCTGTTCGAACATTGTATAGACTTGATTAAATAGTTCTACTCCTCTGCTAAAAAATTCGAGACTGCAACCAAATGAGCCACCTCCCGCCCAACTGTCCTCGTGAATCGTGATTTCCTCTTTTGGTAAGCCTACACCCTCATGAATAAAAGTATGAATATCTAGAAAGAGTTCACCTTGATTCCACTCTTCAGGTGGCACAAAAACGTGCTGACCTACCATTACAAAACCTGTATTGTGAGAACCTGTCAATCCAACATTCTCTATGTCATTGAATCTAAGACAGAACTGAGGGATGATTAATTTTTTTGCAGGTGGTTCTACTTCACCAGTAATTACATAAGGTTGAAATGCAGATATTGATGCTATAGTGAATTCTGAAGTTGGATTCCATCTAGCCACACAAGGGTATCTTTTAATAGGCACGTACCCTCGAGGTTCTAAAACCTCAACAATCTTTTTCCATACACCGATATAGGTAAGTTTTACTTTGGCGGGATTATTAATAGTTACTTGAAATCCTCCAGAACACACAGGATCTCCACAAGCTTTTCGTTCTTTAACTGTAGTCCAGAAATAAGCGCCACAGCACTCGCATTGTTTTCTAATGTATCCTAATTGTCTTAATTCTTGGGTTGGAAAAAATTCATCTGGATTCTTTGACGCTATTGTTTTAAATATTTTTTTGAGCTCTTTATCGTTATTAGCGCCTTTTAATTGCGTTCTTTCTTCATCGGATAACATGGGAATCAAAAGCTAAATGTTAATGATCATCTGATATTATTAATTAATACAATTAATGACTTCCTAAAATCTTTTTCTCAAAATAAAGGACTTCAAATTGGAAAGTCTAAAATTTGAAGCCGAGAATATCCCTCGTTTATAAAATCGTAATCGAGGATCTCGATTTTTTCTGGAATTATTTTCAAGAGAAGTTTTCTTTTTCCTCGGACAATTTTTTGAACCGTATCAAACTCTTCGTCCCCTTCCCTTAAAAAGACCAATCTCTCTTTCCCTGATGCTGTAATTTGCATACCCTGTATTTTACCAGTGTCCATTGGTGTATATATTCCGATACTGATGTTTGGATTTTCTTCGATATTTTTTACCTTTCTCCCAGGAGCGGGTCCTACGTATAGATTAAAATCATTAGATTTCTTATCCAAGTAAAAATCCATAGGTGTCGCACGAGGTATATCATCCGAACAAGTACAAAGTACGAGAATCTTTCTTTTTTCCAAAAAATCTCGGATTATTTTCTTCAAATCTTCTTCTGGCATTCTATTACTGATGATAGATTCACCTTAATACAATTATTAATAGTTATAAGGTTTTTTTTAAAAAAAGCTTAATGAACGATGAAGCTTGATTTTTTATTGCCAGCCTTACATAAAGGATTTTTACAGATGGCCTATGTTGGGTTGTGGAAATTTAGTCCCATCTATTGCCGCTTGAACATATGGTGAGATTGGCCCTCGGCCTAATGCCATAATCCTAATTTTCGATCTTAAAGTCGGATTTAATGAAGTTCCAAATTTAAGTGAAGCGTCCTCTGGGATTTCACCTGATATCGTTGAGATAATCCTATCAATTTTACTCAAAGATAATTGATGATCTCCTGAAACCGAGACAATGCATTTATCAACTTTTTTAGTATCCGGCTCTAAAAGAGGATTATGTAATGCTAGTTTTGATTTTTTTATTAGATCAGCTTCTTCTCCCAAAGATTCTGTGATACCTATTAATCCGGAAGGATAATCACCTCTCTTCTCAAGGACTTTTCTAACATCAGCGTAATCAATGTTAATCAAACCGCAATTATTTAATAAATTGATTATTTCTTTAATGGACCGAATTAAAACTTCATCCATTATTTTAAAACCAGCTAAAATTGGTAATTTTTGATTAAAGCGGAGAAGATTATCGTTTGGAATAGGTATTAAAGTATCAGAATATTTCATGAGCTCTTCTAAACCTTTCCTAGCTCTTAATCCTCTTTCGGTTCCCTCAGATGTAAAAGGAGCAGAGCAAAACGAAACAACAATAGCTTTATTTTTTTTTGCTTCCCTTGCAATTACAGGAGCAGCGCCGGTGCCAGTACCTCCTCCTAAGCCAAAGGTTAAAAAGACAATATCCGCATTTAAAACTTGAGAAAGACGCTCGATATCTTCTTCAGCAGCTGCAGTGCCAACAATAGGATCGTTACCTGAGCCTAAACCGTTACAAGTTTCCTTTCCAATCAATATTTTTTGATTAGAATTTGAGTAATATAAATCGTGAGCATCCGTGTTAATGTTTAGAGTTTCAACCAATTCTGAATCAAGATCTTGCATTCTTGATACTGTGTTATTACCTGCTCCACCTACTCCTATAACCAAAGATTTAATTTTTATAACTTTAAGTAAGTCCGAGAGGTATGTATCATTATCTAAATTTGAAGAGTCGTTAGAGGTGATATTGTGCTGGGCAATTTCTTTAAACCGGGATCTAACCGATACTCTTGAATTCACGATTTCGCTTAGATCAAATTCGTCATCATCCATAAAAAGTTACCATAATTAGGAGTAATTAGTTAATAATATGTGTATTATATCCAAATAATATAAGAAAGTAATATGCATGTAATATTGAAAATCAATTCTAGCACGAAATTTACTTAATTTCTACTAATTTGTAAGCACAAAAGACCAATTTTCAGAGTGCAAAAATTTATAAGACTGAAGACTATGTTATATATGCTCGGGGTTAATTAAAATGGAAATTGAAACTAATAATAACGCAACTGAAACCTCATTCATTAATTCAGATGGGGAGGATGTAATAAAAGTTAGAGCCATAATCAGTTGTCCGTCTGGAGATTATAAGAAAAAGTTTAAAAACAAATTTCCTAGAAAAGACTTGGAGCTTATGGTAGTTGCTTTCAAAATCTTTGATTTCATGACTTGCTCTAAATGTGGAGAGCTTTTAAATCTCAATTTGGAATTTGAAATATAGCTAATTTAGCATAATCTTACTTATTTTCCGTCTCAAATATTAGTATTAACTTTACTTCAACTATTGAAATATCTAAACACTAAATTGAATTTGCCCGTAAGTCCCACCTCCGCCCGGAGTGTATTCAATTTTGTTCTCTCTTATTGCTTCTATAACTGTAGCAACTCCTTCGTCGAATTTTTTGATTTTTTCAATAGGAACTTCTATTATAATATCAAATTCTGTTCCTAATTCGTTTATTATTTTATTATATGCGTTTAATACAGTTACACTTGAGGTGCTTTTAATATTTTTAACAGATCGAATTATGTCTATTAATGGTACAGCATTTATATATGGCGGTCTATGGTCAGGGTGTATCGTTTCTGAGGAAGTAGAAATTACTTCAATTCTTTCACTTACACCTAATTTTAATTTAATGTTTTTCTTGAATTTTTCCTTACATGCTGCACAAATTACTTTTCCTTTGGCAATATCATCGATATATTCCTTTTTTGCCTTGCTTGGGTTAAGTGTTAGAACTTTAATAAATTCTTCTGTGATTTTATACTGATTAAATGGAGAAATCCCTTGCTTTTCTGTTTTTTTAAACAATATTCTTCTTCTACATTTGTGACAAAACATATTAAAATATTTACCTAACTTTGGATGAAGTCCTACGTTTAACTCAACTTTACGTTGATTTTTTCTTTCAATTGCCAAAACTAATTCTTCAAAAGAGGGATTATCCATCTGAAGTTTATTAAATTCTCGTCCTAAGGATCGAGGGTTTTCAGAATGGGCATCACTATTGCTAAGAAAAGTTATTTGCTTAAGGCAATCTAATCTATCAGCTAAATCAGTATTAGCAGATAAACCTAACTCTATAAATTTAACTTTTTTTACGGCATCCTGATAACAAGCTTCAAGACTTTTATATTTATTTTGACGAAATATCGCCTTGAATGGAGTAAAAGCATGTGCGGGTCCAATAATTGCTCCAAAATCAGTGATAACGTCAACCAGTTCAGCAGGAGGTAAATTTACCCTTGGACGCCCCCCCCACTCGCCTAATATATTTTTTGAATAGGGCTTAATCTTTTTTTGAACTTCTTTTACTGTAGAAAAATCAGGAAAAAAAACTACTTCGTGAATGCTCTCTTGATCTTCAATTTCAGTCTGTAATATAAAGTAGACATCTTTATATAAGAAAGCCCCATCACTGTCTTTTTTTAAATTCTTTTCTAAATACTTTAACCAATCAGGTTGCAACACATCTCCGGTTCCAAGGATATGAAGCCCTTTTTTCTTGCACGTCTGAACCATACTTTCAAGATTTAAGTTTTTAGATACTGCTATGGAATAAGGCGAGTGAATATGTAAATCAGAATTAAAAGAATCCATTAGTTAATCTAAAATTACAATCCATTAAATATCATTTGCTTTTAATCTAGAACCTAATTCAATCCACTCTTTAGCTTTCTCAGAATTTCCTAATTTCTCGTGACAATGAACCGCTGACTCCCAAAAATCCACCTCTGAAGGATCAAGAGAGACAACTTTATCATACTGTATTAAAGCCTCTTCGTAATTATTTTTTACATCACAAAATATCCTACCTAATTTCTTAAGAGCACTAATGTTTTCTGGATCCATATTTAGAGCTTTTTGATAATAGAGGATCGCGTTATCGTAATCTTTTAACGCAGTGTAACTGAATGCTAAATTTTCATATAACACCGCATCTTCTTCTTGAAGATTTAAAGCTTCCTTATAACTTTTTATTGATTCTTTGAAATCTTCTTTAAAAGTATAGGAGAGTCCTAAGTTATTCCAAGCTTCAATAAAGGTAGGATTTAATTCTGTTGCCTTGTTATAGCATTTAATTGCCAATTCGTAATCGTTTTTCTCATAAGCAACATCACCTAGATCAAACCATAATTCAGCGTTATTAGGATCGAGGTCAATCCCTTTTTTATAGTATTTTATTGCTTCGTCGTAATTTTGGTTATCATAGTATATTATGGCTATATTGTTGTAGAGAAGCGGTTCATCTGGATTAATTTTTAGCGCTTTTTTATAGCACTTTATTGCTTCATCGTACTGTTCTCTTTCTCTATAGATTAATGCTATATTATTCCAGACATCCGTGTAGCTTGGTTCGTATTCTAATGCGATTTTGTAATATTTTAATGCATTGTCGTGATCTTCTAAGTCTTCATAAGCAAATCCCATGTTATAGTAAGCGATGGCATCGTCTGGTTCTATTTCGATTGCTTTCTTATAGCACTTTATTGCTTCTTTAAATTGATGTACCATACTAAATGAGAGTCCAAGATTATTCCAAACTTCGGGAAAATAGGGATTAATTTCAATCGCTTTCTGGTATGATTCTATCGCGTCATCGTATTTACTTTCATCGTAATACGCATCTCCTAAATTAATCCACGCATCAGCGTCATTAGGGTCTAATTCTGCTGACTTTTTATATCTCTCAATCATTTTAAAAATTAGATATATCTTAGGAAAATAATGTTGTATTCCTATTATTTTTTTTGAATTTTAAAAAAAGCTATTAATCACGGGGCAATTATTATCATTTTATCTTGAATCTGATCTGTTAATAAAATTCTGAAATATTTTTTACTATTTTTGTAATTTACTTCTTCTAATTTCCCTTCAACTGACACTTCTTCTCCTTCTCTTGCGTGTTCACAAAACCTTCCTCGAAATGAAGTTATTTCATTAAGATCATTTAAATCTATGTCTTTACGAATAAGGTTACTTTCTACCACCATTAAGCATTTAATCTTATAGGAGCAAGGCGTAAAAATGGAATTGGTCGAATCATCTATTTTGGCTTTTATTTTAATCCTCCCTAAGTTTTTGAAGTTATAATCATAATAGGTTCCATTCCAATCTTTAGGGTTTTTAATGTACCTTATAAAAAAATCAATTCCATGGAATTTTCCTTGGTGCAACTTTCTTTTTTCACTTTTTAGGAAATCCTCATAACTAGTGTTAGAACCTCCAACTCTCCATTTATAGTGAATTTTATATTCCTTAGAATTATACATTCGAATATTGTTTGAGGTTTTGAAAAGAGTTTTTAATTTATCTTGAAACTCTAAACTAGCACGAGTTCCATATATTATTACATCTATATCGGAATCATCTTTACTTAAACCGATCATGGGTGAACCAGAAATACCGATTGCATCTTCTGGTACAGAACCGTCTGTAATTAATAATTCACACAAATTTTTAGAATGTTTTTCGATTTCTGACAAATCTTTCCTCATTTTTAATGCATCATAGTATTCTCGGGGCGTATAAATTTTCTTAATATCTTTAATTTCTACGCCCTGAAGCTCTAAATCAAGTTCGTTTGAAAAAAAAAGATATTGTGGGTAGTCCTCTCTTAATTTCAAATATCTTTCATCCAAGGAATAGATTTTTTTATAATTTTTGCCTTCCTTTGTTCTTTCTCCATTTTTATCCGGATAAAATCTTAAAAAACAGATTTTTCGGTCTTGGGGGTGGTGATAACCTTTTATATCGAAAAAAAGGTTGTTCTCTTTTGTTTCAAGGTAGTCCCCTTCAATTCCTTCTGGAATCTTCATAAGTCCCCCAACTTTACTAATTAGTATTTCGAAGGCGTTTTTGACTTGATTTTATATTTTGGTATTTCTTTTGCTTTTCGTAGTTCTCTTTCAAAATCTCTTCTTTCTTTAAGAAATCTCTCTTTGTCACTTTCTAATCTTTGTCTTTCTTTTCTAATTGAAAATTTGTCATCTTCCATCTTAGATTTTTCCTTTTCCAATTTTCTAATTTCATCTTTTAAGCTTTTCAGCTTATTTTCTAAATTACTAATTTTATCTTCTAATGAAAAATAAGTATTTTCAGCTTTAGGTACTTTCCTATCTAATTCTTTTAACCTTGCTTCTTGTCCCTTTTTCTTTCTCTCTAAATCTTTTACATCGTGATCTACATTCTCTTTAAATTTTCCTAATTTCTCTTTTTTTTTCTCAATATCACGAGCTTGAAGAGTTAAGTCTTTTTTCTTGTAGCGAACCTTTTCTTTTTCATCTTTTAATCTTCTCTTCTCATCATCTATTCGATTTTTTTCATCGATTTTCTCTCTTCTCAAACTATTGATTTCTTTGTTTAAATTATCTCTTTCTCTTGTCAAATTCTTAATTTCTTTTCTTAACTCCATTAAACTGTTCTCCAACTTTTCAGTTGTCCTCTCTAAAGCACTCTCTCTTCGTTCCATTCCAGGTAATTTGGTTTTGATTTCTTTAATTCTTTCTTTTGCTCTTACTTTTTCTTTTTCTATATATTTCTTCTCACTCTCTAGATCATCCCTTACTCCATTTAATCTCTCTTGATATCGCTCTAAGTCAGCATTTTTTTGATCTAACTCTCTCTCTTTATCAATAAGATTAATTTTTCTTTCTTTTATTTCATTTCTCACGTCGTCTAATTTGTTTTTTAACTGTTCGTGTTGATTTTGAAGGTTTCTGACTTGAAGTTCTTTTTCTTTTCTTTTTTTTTCTAAATCTTGAATATTTTCTTTATATCCTTCAATCTTATTAATAACACGTTCCCATTCACTTTTTTCTCTATTTAATTTATTTCTTTCTTCTTTAATTTTTTTGAGTAATTTCGCGTCGGGAATGTCGTCTAGGTGCTCTTCGGGTGTTTTTTCTCGAATTTGATACTTAGGAATAGGTTTATCCTTCATGATATTTCTTAAACTCATATAAATGATTAATAATATTATAGTGATTCGAATTCTAAAGTGTTTGTAATTTGAATTTGAGAATTTATTGGGTTAAGTTAAGTTTATTTATATAACATAATTTCCATTAATTTTTATAAGATATATAAAAATAACAAATCTTAACATATGGTGTTAATCTAATGGATTTTGACGATGAAAATGAAGAGGAGTTTGACGAAGAATTTGATGAGGATTTTGATGAAAACTTGGATGAAGATATTGACGAACCTTCTTCAAAGACCCCTACAAAAGATTTGAGAGCTAAGACTCCAGAACACAAAATCTCTACAGAAGGAAAAAAAATCTCAGTTTTTTTTCTATCCACTATAGGTCCAGGAGAGAAAAAACAAAAATTACTTGTATATACAGGTAATACAGTTGGAGATATCAAAGAAACCGTAGCGAATTTATTTGCTTTAGATCCGTCTGATTTTCATTTGTCTTCAGGGGGAGTTACAATGGATGAGAATGACCAGTTAAAAGACTATAATGTCAACGATAACGACGACATTTTATTAATTCCTGCCAGCGTTGCAGGTAGAATTTAATGAAAGAGTGTAAAATACTAAAATTATAGTTTCATTCTATTTTTTTCTCGAAGGAATTAAAGCAATTTCGTCATCATCATCAATAAGATAATCCTTAATTTGTTTAGTTTCATCTAATAATATGCCACCTGTGGAAAGGAGAAAAGCTTGTAAACCGTAGTTAAAAAGGATTCCAACTTGTTCCTTGATTACGCTTATTAATTCGGAAGTTTCAATGATAATAATTTTAGTTTTCTCACCTGGTTCGACTAATGATCTTATGTAAACGCGTACTTTATCATCCATTCCAATTGTGCTTAAAGGCGGGTTGTATTTTATCTGTTCATCAGTTACATCTTTATTTTTCAAAATATCTTTAATTAACTGCTTTCTCTCACTGGCATCAAAATACAACATCTCTCTAATAAAAAAGATTTTATCCATTTTTGAAAATCCTAGCAAATCGATTTTATCTAATTCTTCCTGGTTGAAAAAAGTAAAAATATAATCATCGATTGATTCAATATTCTCAAATGATTCGTCAGTATCAGCGTATTGATCAACTAATGGCATGGCTTCGAAGTAATCCTCAATAAGATCGCTCGATATTCTTTTGACTGATTTAGGTTTTTGATAATATTTATCTTTATTTATCCTCTTTGCTGGACTACTTTTAGATTTAACAACTGTATAGATCGTGCTGGTGGATAATACAGCAACACTCCCAATAGTTAAAAAGAGAAATAAAGGTAAACTTTCTATCTGAAATAAGAAGAAAATCAAATAAAATATAGCGAACACAACATAAAGAGTTATGATACTTAAAACTCTATAACTTTTCTTCATGATTTTTTGATTAAAGTTTTACCTAATTTTTTAATTAAAGTTTTACCTAATAAATTCCATTGGAATAAATTTGTAAATTTTATATTTCACCATCATTAATTGATTTTCTAATTTTTTCATATTTCTCTAAGTCTAATCTAAAAAGATTTCTCTTTTTGTCTTTTTCGACTATTATTAAGTTTAGATTTTTTAATATCTCAAGGTATTTCTTAACGGTATTATAGTTTCTTTTTAAATTGGTAGCTATTTCCGTAATTTTAAAGGGGATATTTTCGTCTTTCAAAAGGGTGACAATATCTCGTACAATATCTTGTTTTAAATAGAAATATAACTCATCTAAATCTGAATTTGATTCATATTCAAAAATTATTCTTTGATTCTCGATTTTTTTTGATCTCGTAAATCTAAATTTTTCTAAACAGGATAAATGCCATAACGCTTGATTACTTCCAATATTTATTGCTTTCATTATTTCGTTAATATTCGATGGATTATTTCTTATATAATTATAGATTTCATTTCTTATTGGATGCTCAATGATGTTATTTTTCATTAATTTGGTTCCAGGGATTAGAATTCTTCTTTTAATGAGATTTTTAATGATGAGTTCAATGCTGTTTTTGTTCAAATTAGGGTTAGTTTTTACCCTATTATTGATGAACACTACAATATCTTCTATTGAAAAGAAGGGTTTCTTTTTTAGATATTCCTTTATTATATTACAAACAATAGATTGAAGGTTATCCGGAGTGCTCATAAGCATTTTATTTTAACGTGTTGAATTAACTGATTTTAATAATCAAATCTTCTCTCTATAACGATACTTTCAAATTTATATATATTGATAGACATTCATTTAATTTATAAATATATTATATTAGGTTTTTTAATGTGGATACTTGTATTTTCCCCAAAACTCCAAAAACTTCAAAATCATTCCAATGGGTTATTTAATATCATTTTAACGTGATATTATTAAGTTTTAAAAAAAAACTTAAAAAAAATAAAAAAAGGAAGTGATTTGAATGAGTTTTGAAGAAGATTTTGATGAGGAATTAGAGTCAGTTAAATCTAAAACCCCATCAGGTAAAACACCCTCAACAGGTAAGAAGTTGACTTTATATTTTATGTCAACTATTGGTCCTGGTGAAAAGAAGGAAAAGTTAACTGTCAATGATGCTAATCACGTAAGTGATATCAAACAAACATTAGGAAATCTATTCGGGCTAGATCCAGACGAATTTCATATTTCATCTGGTGGTGTAACAATGGATGAGAATGACCAGTTAAAAGATTATAATGTCAATGATGGCGATGATATTCTTTTGATCCCCGCGAGTACAGCTGGATAAACTTATATAATTCTTTTCATAAAATATAATAAAAGGGCTTTAAGCCCTTCAATTTTTTTATTTTTTTGATTAATATTAATGGTGATAATATTGGATAAGGATTCAGATTTTTTTGCAAAGGGATTGTCAGAAGAAGAGAGAGACTTATACGATCGTCAATTTCGTTTAGAAGGATGGTCCCAAAAATTAGTAAAAAAGTCGAGAGTATTGATTGCTGGCGTAGGAGGTTTAGGATGTGAAATTGCTAAGAACTTAGCTATGCTAGGTGTAGGCCATATAGACCTTGTTGATTTAGATACAATTGAACATTCTAACCTGAACCGTCAAATTCTGTTTGCCGGCGCAAAGTTAGGAGAACCTAAAGCACTTGTAGCTGCAAGAAAATTAGTCGAAATTAATCCTAATATTATTGTTAAAGGGTATCATACATCCTTAGAGAGATTAGATCCCGCACTCTATTATTCTGCAGATGTTGTAATTGGAGGTCTTGATTCAATGAATGCAAGACTAAACTTAAACGCTCAATGCATTAGATTTAGAAAGCCACTAGTTGACGGAGGGGTTTCTGGTTATTATGGTCACATATACACAATATTTCCATATCGAAATGCATGCTATGAATGTAATCCATTACCAGATCTGAAAAGTGATGAAATGGCAGCTTGTACTGTAGTAGGTGTCCCTCGAAAAAGAATTCATTGTGTTTTTAAAGGAGATATGGCCTTTAAAGAAAGATTTGACAGAGATCCTGATCCTAAAAGTATAGAAAATATTAGATTTGTTCAAAAAGTTGCAAATGAACTTGTTTCAAAACATAATTTCTTACCTGAATATACTGAAGATGATATTGTGAAAATTCTTGATCGCCACGATCCTGGGATCATTACAATTAACGCAACTATATCAGCATTACAATCCCACGAAGCAGTTAAAATCCTTCATTGGAAAAAGGGTCATAAAGGTTTAGGTGAGCCCATAACAAGTTATATGATATTTAATGCTGTGACAATGAAATTATACCACATTGAAAAGAAGAGAAATCCAGAATGTTCTCAATGTGGCAAAAATGTAAGGCGCGTAGCCATTAAAATGAAGAATAGTTCACCCTGTATGAATATAATTAAAACACTAGAAAAAAATAGATTTGAATTGGAATCTGAATTTGAACCGGTTTTAACACTATTAGATTTTAATGATATAATTGTTCTAGATTTAGAGCAAAGTCCAATTCAAAACAGCTTGAGGAATTACGAATTTCTCACAGTTGCGGGGTTTAAAGGTGGAGAAATTTACGTTACCTTAAAATTTAAATAAATATTTAATCCAAAATATATTTTTAAAATATTAAAAAGAAAAAAAACGGGGTTAAGAAAATGAGTATAAGAAGTAGTCGAGTTTCCCGTGATTTTGCGGGACTAAAAAAGTTGTTAAAGGAAGGTACAATTATCCAATTGAAACCATTTAATCCAAAAAAAAAGAGCATTTCTCACTTAGCTTTAACGATTAAAGGTCCTAAAGGCACGGCGTATGCAGGAGGATTGTTTAAATTAGAAATGAGATTTCCTGTTCAATATCCTAAACTACCTCCCTTTGTGAGATTGCATACTCCTATATGGCATCCAAACTTTTGGCCAAAACCTAGTGAATATAAAGGACAAAGAAACATTTGCTTAGCTTTAGTAGACCCGTCTCTAGTTGGCAAAAAAGGTGGATGGAGTCCTTCAAAAACAGCAGTTACAGTTGTTCAAGCAATAATTGCTATGTTAAACACTCGAGGAAAATATGTTAATCCGACTGATGTATTTAATAAAAAAGCAGCCATTGAAATGATGAAAAATCAGAAATTATTTGAGAAAAAAGTTAAAAATTTAGTGAAGAAATATGCCAAGGATAAATGGTGATCCTGAAATGAATATCGATGAAAAGAATAGCGATTCTATCAGAGATGCTATAAAACAAAAAATTAAAGAGAAAATTAAAAAAGAATTGCTTGAAGAAGTATACACCGAATTACAATTAGAAGAACTACAAGAGGAATTAACAACCGAAATAATCGAAGCAAAACCTATAGATCATTCAAATATAATAAAAGCGAACCTTGAACCCATCCCTATGGAACCAGTAAAAACTGTAGCCAGCAATGACAAAACTGAAGCTAAAGTAGCTATTACTATAAAAGCAATTCTTAAGATCGCTAGCCATTCTCTAAAGTATGCGAATTCAAAAATATCTAGAGATCATTGGGTGGAAGTAATAGGTTTAATCGCCGGGAAATTTGATAAAACTAATGGAATTCTTCATTTAGAGGATGTTTATCCAATGGGACATGGTACGGCGGTATATGCTGAAATAAAGGACTACAGGAATTATGTTAGAGCATTTAGAGAAATTAAAAAGAAGAATCTTTTTATTTGCGGTTGGTATCATTCTCATCCTTCCTACGGATGCTTCATGTCAAGAGAAGATTTAGGAACTCAGGCAAGATACCAAAAATTGTGGAATAAAGCCGTAGCACTCGTCATCGATCCCTTTCTAATTGATGGGAAATCGGTTGGATTTGAAATTTATCGCGCAAATTTTAAAACTAAAAAATGGTACTCAGTACCTTTTGACATTAAGGGGCATTTAGATGTTCGTATGTTACCAGAAATTTTAGATTTTATGAATCCAATAATTGAAGGGAGACCTGCATATTTAGAATATGATGAATAAAAAGAAAAATCATCTTAGGTGATAATTAAACCATGGTTAAAAATAAAACGTTGACAATAATATTTACTATTTTTCTAATTATTGGTCTAATTCATGGTTTACTCTCCTTTTCTTTTTTAAACTTTGCAACTTGGTTGTTAATAGGATTGTGGTTAATTTTTACAATAAAATTATTTGAAAACATAAAGCGACACCGAGAGTTTAATTCACCTCATAATACCGCTTTTTTTGTCATAATTCCATTAGGTATTGGAATTTTTTATTCAATATGGGGTTTTTACACGGGATTACTAGGAGAAAACCTACTTGGAGGAGTATATTTTAGTTTATGGAGTCTAATTTTTGCCTTTCCATTCATAATATATGGGTCTTACTCTTTATATCGCTGTTTCAAAAAATATAGCGTAATATACTTTGGAACAAAAGCAGTAAAAGCGCGAAAATTGGGATATATTCTATCATTTTCGGTTCTGATTTTTATTTTAACCTATTGGATAAGTTTTTATAGTGTTATTGAGAGCTTCCCATTGGATCTAAACCTCTTACTGCTATTTATAGCTACTATTTTAATAGTAATAGTATTTGGATTTTCTAGTACTAGCCCAGCATTACCAACTTTAACTCGTGAATATATTGCTAATCGTACTAGAACGATAAATAATTTAACCACACCTTCAAGACAGAGACAGAGTGTAAGGACAACGAGGGTAACTAACCCAACTCCCTCTACTAGATCAACTACGCGTACAACAAGATCAAGAACTCAATCATCAAGGACAACACCCACATCACGTAGGCAAACTTCTCGAACTAAAACATCAAATGTAACTCGTACAACTAGAGTTAAACCAACTTCAAAAAGAACTAAACCAACTCAAAAAAGAGCTAAACCAACTCAAAAAATTCGAAATATTAATATTTATAAACCAAGAGGATCGTATTTATCATTGGAAGATTTTAAGTGTATCTTTTGCTTTAAATTACCAAAACATCCTGAAGACAAGGGACGCGGAATAGTTGTATGTCCAAATTGTAGGTATCCGTCCCATGCTGATGAATTTAAGGATTGGATGGGAACTTCAAACCTCTGTTCACGTTGTAGTGCCCCTATTCCTTCTAGTTTTAGAAGAAATCCAAAAGTCGTAAGCGTAAAAAACTATGTGATAATCTATAAACAATTTCTAAAGAAAAAATGATAATTATATAGATAATCTTGAAAATTAAAGAATCGTACGCTCAAAATCTTCTTAAATTATTTAAAAGCGATTTTTATTTATTTCTAATATTTATTTATATTTTCCTAAATTTCTATAAATAACTATTAAAAAAGAGTATACGAAAGAAAATGAATAAAGAAAGAGTTCAAGAATTAATAAGCCAACTTATTAAAGAAATAGAAGGCAGTGACGAGCTAAGAACGGAAACATTAGAAACTCCAAGACGAGTAGCTAACTCGTACGATGAAATTTTTGACGGATATAGGCTGGATTTAGAAAAGGATATAAAAATTTTTAAAGCTCAATATAGCGAAATCATAGTATCAAAGGATATTAAATTTTACAGCATGTGTGAACACCACATTTTGCCTTTTTATGGTACAATAGATATCGTATATATGCCTGGAGAGTATCTTCTAGGAATTTCAAAATTCGTAAGGGTTGTTAATTATTTTACCCATAGATTAAATGTTCAAGAAAAAATGACTGACGATATTGCTAATTATTTGATGGAATGTGCTTTAAAACCGAGAGGCGTAATGGTTATCGTAAAAGGGACTCATTTGTGTGAAATAATGAGAGGTGTAAAGCAATCTAGCCCGATAATGATAACCTCGGCATTAAAAGGAATATGTAAAACAAATCCTACTACTAGATCAGAGGCGTTAGAACTTCTAAAGATATAGAAACCCTGCTTAATACCTTAATTGAAAACTATTAAATTGAAAGAATAAAAACATTTGAGTGCCGTATGCCTAAAACGATCATCTACAGCAATTATGGTTTGATTGGAGATGAATTGGAACTAAAGACGAATGTTTCAATAGAAATAGATAAATGTGGAAAGATTGCTAAACTTTTTTATAATGAAATTCGAGGTGATATTACTTACTCGAAACATCCAAATTACATTTTGATTCCAGGGCTAATAAATTCCCATATTCATATTGGTGATAGTTTTGCTAAAGAGCAGGGTTTTAATAAAGATTTATTAGAAGTTGTTGCTCCCCCAAATGGAATAAAGCACAGATTGTTAGAACATATCTCAAAAGAGATTAAAACGCAAGGAATAAGAGAAGCAGTTTCAGAAATGCTAGCAAATGGCATAACCTCATTTGTAGATTTTAGAGAAAATGGATTAACTGGTATAAATCTCTTAAAAGAAGCTTTATATAATTCTCCAATTAATTATCGTATTTTGGGAAGATATGAAAATTCGGAAGATGCGAAATCCGTTCTAAAAAATGCTGATGGATTAGGTTTTGCTAGTTATGATCAACTTTCTCCTAAATATAAAGAAAATTTACTCTTATTGAAAGAAAAAAATTTAGGTAAAACTATTGCGTGTCATGATGCTGAGCTCTCGAGGGATGAGATACTGTTTAATGAAATAATAGATGACAAAATAATAGATGTCATTATACATGGAACGCAATACAATATAGAAGATTTAAAAAGAATTAAGGAGCATAATATATCTTTAGTCTTATGTCCTAGATGTAACGGTTATTTTGGAAGTGGATTTCCACCAATAAATGAGATTAATAAGTTGGAAATTCCTATAAGTCTTGGCACTGATAATGTAATGGCAAACAATATTGATTTATACGAAGAGATGCGGTATTTATATAGAATTTCCCGTGCTTTGGCAGCTGGTATGGATTATGATCATATATCTTCAAAAAAATTACTACAAATGGTTAGCGTTAATGCAGCTAAAAATATGGGATTGGATAAAGAGTTTGGGTCAATTTCAGAGGGAAAGTATGCAGATTTTTCTTTATTGAATCTTTCTGATCCAAACTACTATACATATAAGATTAATGAAGAAAATATTTATAATATCATTGTTCAAAGAACAAAATCAGAAAACATAAAGAAGACATTTATTAAAGGTGAGGTCGAATTTGAAAGGAATTGAGCACCCCTACATAATTTTGAGTGCTGCGATGACAATTGATGGAAAAATCGCTTCCAAAACCGGAGATCCAGAAATTTCGGATGAAGGAGATTGGAAGTTAGTTCATAAACTTCGAACTGAAGTGGATGCAATTATGGTAGGTAAAAGTTCAATTATATTGGATAACCCAAAATTACACATAAAATATTACGATCATAAAGGATATTATCGAATTGTGTTAGATAGTAATCTTTCAATACCAATTGAGTCAAATGTGGTAACTTTTAAACCTGAGATTTACCCCACTATTATAGTAACTACCGAAAATGCTCCTGTCGATAAGATTAGGGAATTCGAATCTAAAAATATCGAAATTATAAAGTCAGGTAAAGGGTATAGAGTTGATGTAGTTGAATTAATGCCCATTTTGTACAATAAGGGAATAAAAAAGATTCTTTTAGAAGGCGGAGGCAATTTAAATTGGAGTTTTATTAAAAATAATTTAGTAGATGAGATTAGAATTTCAATTGCGCCTTGGATGGTTGGAGGTAAAAACGCTGTGAGCTTAGTGGAAGGAGAGGGTTATGCAAAAATGCTTGAGAGCCCTAGATATTGTTTATCTAATGTGAGTAGTAGAAATAACTATGTAACTCTTAACTATAAAAAAGAAGAATAATGAATCTTTCACAGAAAGTAGAAGAACTGGAAAATTTAACGATTAAAAGGTTAAAAGCAAAAATTGAAAACATTAGAACAGAATTACCAAGAGAAGAACAAAAAGTAATCACATTTTCTAAGAACTTCACTCTTTCTCTTTCAAATTATTGTCAGAATCAATGTGGATATTGCTTCTATAACCAATCTATACCTAAAGAAAGCAATGAACACAATATTGTGTTAATTAAAGATGATAAAATTAACGAATTAATTCAGACGGCTGTAAGATGTGGATGTACTGAAGCTTTATTAATGTCTGGGGAAGCGCCTGATAATTTCAAAATAGTTCAGAAAGAATTGGAAAAAAGAAATTATGGTGATTTCTTCCAATTTGTAAGAACCTTAAGTGAAATATTGCTAGATGTAAATCTTTTACCTCATACTAATATAGGCGTGCTCTCGTTTGCTCAATTAAAAAGCTTAAAGGAATTTAACGCTAGCATGGGATTAATGATTGAAAGTACTTGTGAATCTCTTTCTAATCCTGGCGGTGTTCATGAAAAATCGCCAGGTAAAACACCGGAAAACAGAGTTAAACACATTGAAAACGCGGGGAAATTAAAGATTCCCTTTACAACAGGTTTATTATTAGGAATCGGGGAGAATTTTCAAGATCGCGTGAATGATCTTTTATTAATTAAAGAACTCCATCATAAATATGGTCATATCCAAGAAGTAATAATACAAAATTTTACAGAAAAAAGAGGGATACAATATCATCCTAAAAATTCTATAACCATTGAAGAAACTCTCAAAACTGCTGGGATTGCAAAGTTGATACTTGGAAATGAAATTGTTATTCAAGTTCCACCTAATCTAATTCAAAATTACGAGAAAGAAGCCTTAGAAATGGGAATTGATGATTTTGGAGGTGTTTCTCCTTTTACTTTTGATTATATTAACCCAAACCATACTTGGCCAAAAATTAGTTTCTTAGAAAAGATATGTAAAAGTAATGGATTTGAACTTAGGGAAAGGCTTCCTATATATAAGAAATATATTAATAAAAAGGGTTTTTGTTCAGAAAATATTAAAAAAGTGATAAATAATATTAATCAAAATGTCAGAAACAAAAAAGATTCTTAGAAAAGCTGAAGATTCAGTCGAAATAAGTCCAGAAGAAGCTTTTGTTCTTCTAAAACTTACGGGTAAAGATTTCACAGCTTTACAACAAGTAGCTGATCAGATTTGCTTTGAGAAGAAAAATAATCTTGTAACTTTTGTTGTTAATCGTAATATAAATTTTACAAATATTTGTTATCAAGGATGTAAATTCTGCTCTTTTAGCGTTTCAAATAATCATGAAGAGAGTTTCTTAAAAACTCTTGAAGAAATAAGAGAAAATGTTATTGACGCAAAAAATACAGGATGCACAGAGGTTTGTATCCAAGGAGGGATAAATCCAGAACTAAGCTTTGATTATTACTTAGATGTTCTGAAAATTGTAAAAAATGTTGATTCAAACATGCATACCCACGCTTTTTCTCCCCAAGAAGTATTTCACATGTCAAAAATATACGAAACTTCAATTAAAAATGTCTTAAAAGATTTAAAAAAAGCCGGTTTAGATTCAATGCCTGGCACAGCCGCTGAAATTTTAGTTGATGATGTTAGGAAAATCATATGCCCTAATAAATTATCAAAATCTCAATGGATTAATGTGATAAGTACAGCTCATAAATTAAGTATCCCTACTACATCAACTATGATGTATGGACATATCGAAGATTTAAAAGACAGAATCAAACACCTTGAGGTGTTAAGGGAGATTCAAAAAGAGACTTCAGGTTTTACTGAATTTGTTCCTTTACCCTTCGTTAGTGAAAAACCACTTTTATCTAAGTTAACAAATTTCCCTCTAAAACCCAGTTATGGAATGGCAGATTTAAAATTATTTTCGGTAGCAAGAATATTTTTAAATAATTACATTGATAACATTCAGTGCTCTTGGGTTAAATTAGGTCCAAAATTTGCTCAAGTTTCTCTTAATTATGGAGTAAACGATTTTTCAGGAACATTAATGGAAGAGAATATATCAAAAAGTGCAGGAGCGGATTTTGGAGAATACTTATCTCCAATGGAAATAATTGAAATTATTAAAGCTGCTGGAAAACACCCAGCACAGAGAGATACATTATATAATATCTTAAAATTTCACTAAATTCTGTGATCTTGTAAAAGACTTAAGACATAGCGTTGTGTAATTAGATCTGAACTTACTTTTCCTAAAACCCTTCCATCCTTAACAACTGGCATAGCAGAAATTTGATATTGTTCTAATTCACGTACGATGTCTAGCATAGTATAATCCGGATAGGCTGTAATAACATCCTTAGTCATAATTCTATCAAGTTCAGCATCACAACTATTAGAGGCAACTGCTGCGGTTATATCCCAATCGGTTGCAACTCCTATAAGTTTACCTCCAGCAAGAACGGCAACTATTCCACTATTTTCATCTATCATTAACTTTGCTGCATCTTGTATGCTACTTTTAATATCTATGGTTGGAATCGAAACCAGTATATCTTTAGCAGTTCGCTGGCTTTCTTTTGCAGAAAGTCGTTGGATGCTTACACGCTGAGCAGCTGTACAAGGTAGCATGTCTGGGTTAGCTGCTAATAAATCAACTAGTTCAATCATGTTATGGTGAATAACGGTTTCTCTATATTCCTCTCCGGCTATTAGGCGTTGTTTCGATAGTTTAGCAAAGTCATCTTCGTGGTTCTTCAGCCATTTTTCTACGGCTTCACCATTTCCTAACATTTCTTCCGGTATTTGAAGGTTTTCAGGTGTATTGATAATATGTTCTTGAGCAGCAAATATTACTCCCCCCGAATTAACTAAATAATCGTTAGCTATCATCACACCTTTCTCTCCATACACAATTTGTTCCATACGGGTTCTGGCTGCCTTTCTATTGGGATCTGGAGAGTACGTATTTGCACCTTCAATAATTACAGACCATTTTCCCATTCGATCGACTAACATAGATGCTTTATCAGAAGAACGTACGCCTAAATAATTAAATATTGGAGCAGCAGGTACCATACAGAAAGCGTTCTCAAGAAGTAAGTTATTAGCGTTTGTAGAAAATTTGGCCGGATGTTTATATCCCTCGGGTGCAATCTTATCTTTAAAATATGTATTAGTAACTAAACCTAAGTTTTTCCACAAACCGAAAAGTTCTTCAATTGGAAGCCCATTTTCATTATATAAATAACCTTCTAAATCACTTATACCTATTACTTTAGCCTCAGAGATTCGTTCTTTTAGTATACGTGAAGCATGTGCTCCAACAGCTCCAAAACCTTGGATGATTACCGTAAGATCATTCTCTTCTGGTATTTCTAAATTAGCAAATTGAGGTAGAACTCTCAATCGTGGCAGAATTTTCAATAAAGTTTGCAACGCAATCACAACTCCTCCCGCTGCAGCCCCTAATTCATCTATTCGATTTCCACCCATATCAGCTGGTTTAGATACAGCGCTATCCAATCCATTTTCAATAGCAACTAATTTCATATCAGCATCTTTAGTTCCAACATCTGGACCTGGAACATAAATATCTTTATATTGTCGTATCAAACGGGCAAAACCGCTAATAATTTTATCGTGCTCTTCATGAGAGAGAGTTCTCTCAGCCACAATACCGGATTTTCCACCCCCATAAGGAAGGCTAGCGGCTGCGTTTTTTAGAGTCATGCCTCGAGCTAAATTATGTATGTCAGCAGGAACAATGTCTGGTAACATTCGAATACCTCCCATAGATGGCCTTCCCATAGAAAGGTTATCGACTACTAAATACCCCCCAATTTCTAATTGTGAGCTCTCATCCCATATACAGGCTACAAGTTGGGGTCCAAGTCTATCGCTTACAATTCCCAACCTTGATAAAAGATGCTCGTCAACATTGGTAAATTCTAGATAACATTTCCCGTTATATTTTTTAAGCCTATTTTTTAGAGTAGCTTCCGGAAGGTGCTCGCGAAGATAAATATCCATTTTTTTTGGAATCATTATTTTCTCATCTAATTTGTAATAGTAAATCTTAATCCATTTTCTTAATAATTCGTTAAGACATATAATAAGGTACATTTAATTTAGGTTTCATTTACTTATATGAATGATCATCCACCAAAAAATTCCCGTAACTGGTAAAGACCAAGCAATACCATACTTTATTAATAGATTTGCTGAAGAGAATTTTATCTTTAATATCAATTATTTAGTTGAGAATGACTTTTTTTTGTTTATAATTTAAGTAGGTAGAATAATTACTTAATTCAAAATTGGATTAAGAAGGTAAAACAAAAATGGTTACACTTATAGCAACAGTTGAAGTTAAAGAAGGAAAAATGCAAGAAGCAATTGAAGTTTTAAAAGAAATTGTCCCACAAATAAAAGCTTCTGAACCGGGAACTATAGAATATATTCCTCACACTGTGAAAGGGCGCGAAAACAAAAACAAAATCATTTTCTACGAAAGATATGAAGATGGAGAAGCGATGAAAACACACATGACTAATTTAGCAAATTCTGCTGCAAAGCTAACTCCTTTATTAGTACCCGGTATGGATTTAAAAACTTGCTTCGAGATCGTTTAAAAAAAGCAATCTCTCTTTTTTTTATCTTTTATTATTCATCTTGTATAAAAGGTTTACCAAAATTTAAGCACATTTCTGCTTTAACTAGCTCTCTTCCAATATAGTTTATATGTTGTAGGTTTGTAGTTAAATTTAATTCAAGAACTTTTTTGCTAAGTGCTTCAGCGTTATTACCGATTAAAGTTTTGAGAAGATTATTCTCATTAGAAAAAAATAATACATAGATTTCTTTATTATAATGGTTCACATAGAACTTAAAATAACCATCTTTATCGGGTACGTAGCTACGAGCGTATTCTTTTACTTTAATTGCATTAGAATTGTCAAATTCTGGAAGAGCTTGACTAGTCTTACCTTTAGCTTTAAAAACATTAATTCCATGATTTATAGGAGGAGTTTTCATATATTTTGATATATAATTAAGTTTTACGCTCTCTTTTAGTTCTCTTACTCCTTCCATCAGTTTAGTGCTATGTTCAACTGTAAATAAAATTCCCATATCTAATTCTACTGCAATACTTGCTAATAATCCATTTATTCCCACTGAATCAATATCCATAAGCTCTACTACGTTGGAAACGCCAAAAAAGAGAGGTAGTTCTAGATTTTTGCTTACTTCTTTTACAACTTGTTTTTTATAAAGAAAATAGGCTTCTAGAGAGTTACAAATCCCTGGAATAATAGGAGTTTCTAATAGGGGATCAGCAATTAACTTTTTAAAACCGTTTTGTTTTAGTGCTTGAGTTAATTTAAATAAATTTTTAATCCGTATTTCAGGTTCTTTAGGAAAATAAGCTGCCTTAAGATTAGTAGGTAATATCACAATAGGAATTTCTCGAGGGAGATGCAAGAAATCCTTGTAATTTCCTAGATCCAAGCTTAAGATTAAATCAACACCTTCATCCACCGCGGATAAAATTTCGCTCTTTTCCATTGAATCAATGCTAATTAATACATTAAAGTTATTCCGGATAAGATGAACTATTTCTCTTATCCTTTCGGGATATTGCTTGTTTGCTACGCATCCAATATCAATAATATCAGCACCAGATTCTATATAATGTTTAATTTTTCTAATTATTGCATCATTACTTTTTTCAGGGCAATTAACAATTTCAGCAATAATCGGAGGTGGAAGATTATTTCCAATCATTATGTTAGAGGTTTGCTCGTTGATGAAAAAGGTGTGAAAACCTAAATTTTCTTTAGCAATTTCAATATGTTCTTTAACAATTTCTTCGTAATCTTGCGCACCAGAAATCTCCAAAACTTTATTTGCTGCTGTTTTATTGGATAGTTTAACAGAATCAATATGTTTTAAAATAGTAGGAAGATCAGATGCGAACTCGGGACCTTTCTTTATTTCAATTGAATAATATTCCTCTAATTTGGTAGTGTCCCACTGGATGAAACCTGGAAGTAATATTAAATCATACTCATTAAGAGTAATATCTTTCAGTATATCCTTAACTATTTTTTCTGACAAAAAAGCAGAAATGGTTATAGGAGCTTTAAAGACTTCAATCTTTTGGTTTTTGATCGGTGCTGTGATTTCCTTAATTATTGGATAGCTACTTTTACCAGTAATTATTAAAATTTTCTTAATTTAGATCACTCAATAATTATTTTTATCAAATGGAATATAAAGATCATCTAGAATTGAACCTTTAGCCTCCTTAATTTTTAAATTACTTATTATGGGTTCAAATTCTCCCCCTAATAAACCATTTGCTATGAAGGCAGCACCCTGAGCAGCGTGTTTTGATATGGTACTATAAGACTTCATCTGATTAACAGGAAACAAATTATCTAAATTAATGCTAATTTGTTCTTTAATATATTGCAATTCTGACGATCTTCCAGCTAATAGTATTTCAATAATTTTATTTTTACTTGAATAAGACGAAGAAATCGCGTATATTGCTTTAGTCAATTCTGATATGTATGCATTAAAAGCCATTTTAGCCTGTTCGTCTTTTTTGGCTAGCAATATGATTTCTTTTAAAGTTAGATCTAGATGACCTGCAATAGAAGATAGTCCACCACTATAAATATTCTTTTTATTAACATTTTTTATTAAATAAGCAATTTCTCCATCAAGGCTTCCACAGGCTCTAAAACCCATAATGTTAGATCCTCCTATTCCATCAATTACTTGACCACCTTCAATAGCTAAAACTGAGGTAAACCCATATCCAATTTCAACCATAATAAAGTTAGTATTTTTAGGATTTATATTTAACCTTTCCACTTGATCTCTTATCCCCGTAACGGCCGTACATAACTTATCTGCTGTTCCCATATCAATTTTATTTATTTTGCGATACCTAGGAATTGTAGGTAGATGTTTAACACCTGGAATAATTACACCAGGGATTTTCTCTTCTTTTATCAAGCGAAGGATTTCACCTAATCCGATTAATTTATCTTTCTCCTTCTTATCGAATTTTAATAGGATTAGAAATATGTCTTCTTCAGTTACATCTTCAACTTTTTTCAAGGGCAATCCAAATCCGCTTGGAGCTACAATTAAATCAATATTCTCTACCGATTTTATGATAGTTAAAGCTTTACTTGGTTCTTCTATTAATTCATTTGAGGGAACAGAAACATCTAAGATAATTTCTTTGTTTTCTAATCCAAAAAAATCCCAAGATTTAGAGCCAGGATCTATACCAATTACCCGATACAACAAAAATCAAGTTCTATTTAATTTGCTAATAATAAAAGTTCAATACTTCTTTTTATTTTTGTTAATTTTTAATGCTTCTTGATCGAAGGAAAAAGATGATGATTTTATTATAAAGTATTAAATAACTTGGATATATTCTTACTTATACTACTGAAAATTATTATAATCGTATCGAATGCCATCAAATTTTCAAATAGATTTCACATCTATAGGTCTAAAAAAAAACTATTTGTATGAAGTCTTAGCTACCACATTTTCAATAGAAAAAAATCTAATGTTCCCAAATACTGCTTGTATGGGTGTAAGATTATTAGATAAGAAATTAATTAAAATTTGGCCTTATCCCAATACAACCACTTATAAAAATATTGAAAGCAGTAAGTTCCTTATAATAAATTTTATTGATGATGTGTATCTTTATGCGTTATCCTCCTTAAAAGGTTCTTTTGCATCTAAAAGTGTTGGAGCTTTATCAGAGAAATATTATAACTATTATACTCTTGGTGTTAATGGCGAGTATAAGGATTATGCTAAAAGAATTACATCAACTGATTCTATTCAACTTCCTTATTTAAAGCAAGCTTGGGCTATTATAATATGTATAGCAACAGACAAAAAGGAAATTTTAAAAGAGGACGATTTTGGTAAAGTAAATTTAATGGAAATAAATCTATCTGTTATTTCCTATGAAAAATTTAAAGAATCTTTTAAGTTATACAATAGAGCGGAAAATTTAACCTTAGAAACTATCTTACTAGCTACTAAATTAAATGTTGCTATAGAAAAAGAAAATGAAGCCTTAATCAAAACAATAAAGCGTAAAATTGAAGAAAATTTTAACGAAGTAAAAAGATTTGGAAGAAATGTGAGTGCCTTAAAGGCGATTGAACATATTAAAGACTACTTAAAAGGATTAGAAACCTAGCTTTTATTTCTTATTTTTTCAATAAACATCAATGGGTATTTGAGTTCCTCAATCCACTCAACTTTTGACGTTACTTCAACCGAATTAAATTCAAGAACGACTGTTGCAGCTATTAATATTCCAGAGAGCTCATCATACTCAAACTCGGTAGTTTTATCTCCCTGAATTTTATCCCGGTCGATATTAATCTTAACGGATTTCACATATGGCTGGCAGGAGATCGACGCTTCAATACCTTTTTCAATAGAATCTATAATTTTAGTGTTCGATGATATTGGCATCCCACATAAAATGTGATAAAGAGCTCCTAATTTTATGCCAATTTCAAAACATGCCCTTTCTCTATCGTTTATATCAGAAGAAAAATAGGCGTTTTCTTTACTGTTTGACATTAATCCTCATCAACAAATTCAATTTTTGCTCCACTATTATTAGGTTTGCATAAGTAGATGTGTCCACCCATACTATTAAAACTCATCTGAACAGATTTTAAAAGTTTGTTAGCATCCTCATCAGTTTCTACAATCCCAATTACACTGGGTCCGAATGAAGACATTCCAAAAGCTTTTACTCCATATTCTTCAAAAAAAGCGAGTGTCTTTTTTACGATTTCATGTTGTAGAGAGATTTCGATTTTTTTGAAACCTATGCTCTGTATTCTTTTTAAACCTTCACCAAAACATTCTAAATCTTTTTTAATTATTCCTGGTACAATTTTCATTAAAATTTGGTGCGAAACTTCATTAACTTCTTCTTTTGGAATTGGAGCATGACTTTGAAAAATACTTACTTCTTCATCACCGAAAGCTCCCTTCTTTACATTAGGTATAACTAATACAAATCTCCAATGTTCTGGGATAGGGTATCTTAAAATTGTAAGTGCGGGATTAGCGTCTTTTGATGCTGAAGAAGGCAGAAAAGTTTCTTTTTCTTTACCTTTCCCAAAATCGTGTCCTGCATCAACTATAAAGCCACCTTGTTCGAAACCCCTCCATCCAATTCCTGAAGTCCCACCTCTATCGACAAGTCGGGTAAGAGCTTTTAAAGATGTATGATTAATGTTTTTCAACTTAGTAATTGCGACAGCAATAGCCAAGGATAATTGTGTTTTTGAACCTAAACCTACATGACTTGGAAAATACCTTTTAAGATTAAAATGGAAGTTCTTATTGTTTATGTTGAATTCTTTAAAAATTTTCGATGCTTGTTCATTAATTACTTCTATAGATTCGCGATAATACTTATGAGCTTCAATTTTAAATTCTTCAGCATGATTTGTTGCTTCAAAAATTACATTAGGACGGTCTAACATTAGACCAATTCCACCATCAACTCGACCAGTATATCCATTTTCATCGATTAAAGAAAGATGGATTCTACATGGGGTTGTAATCCTTATTTTTACCATTTTGCTCTAAGCTAATAATAAATTTAGAATTATGAATAGGAATTCTTTCAATAATTTAAATATACTATAATTAGGATTTTTGTATTTATTGCTTAAAAAGCTCGTAAATATTAAAAATCCAAGATTTACAGCTCCACCGATTAATTTACTTTTTTGGTTTTCCAGTAGTGAGTTTTAAGCTGAATATTTCCAGTTCGTTTGTTTTCTTCTATGAGTCATATTGAGAGAGAATTAAGTCCAAAGGTTTTTTTGCATATCATTTTTATCATTCTTATAAGCACTAGATATGACTTGCAATAATCTTTTTTGAAAAATAATAAAAGGTGTTAAATTTTGAGTGATTTAGAAGGTTTGACAAGAAGGTTGTTAAGACAAAATAAAACTGACAAAGAAATTCTTACAAGATTAGTTCAAGAATACATAGATTTTAAGGATATTGATAACGAGCGAGCATATACACTTGCGAATGCAATTTTAACGGAATGTAAGAGAAGCGACATATCTAAAGTCTCAGAACCGTTTATTAAAGACTTATTAGGGATAAATAAGGCAGATGTGACTGTGGGGAAGCAAGGTGTGGGATGTCGAGGTGCAGGGGATTTTTTTGTTCATAAATTAATAGCAGATTTATCGCAAACTAATAACCAACCATTTTTATCTCCAACTTCTTTGGATGACGCTGGCGCGGTTAAATTGTCAGATGTGGGTATTTTAAATGGAACGAATGATGTTATAATTGTCTCAAAAATGGAGGGAATTCATAGCCGCCTTAGTGACTTTCCTTTTGTATGTGGATTTCACGTTACTCGAGCGTGTTTGCGAGATTTGTACGTAAAAGGAGCAGAACCAATTTCCATTATGATTGATGTCCATTTAGCCGATGACGCCGACGTAGGAAAATTGTTTGATTTTATGGCAGGTGTTTCTACAGTTGCCGAATTATCAGGAGTACCAATAACAGCGGGCTCTACATTAAGAATAGGGGGTGATATGGTTATTGGAAATAGATTAGTAGGTGGAATTAGTGCGGTTGGTGTTACCCGAAACAAGCTATTGGCGAGACGCAACATTCAAGTTGGAGATAAAATATTAATGACTGAAGGTGCGGGAGGTGGAACTATAACCACTACAGCAATATATTCGGGAAACCATAGTGTAGTCAATGAAACCATGAATATTAAATTCCTAGAGGCATGTAAAATCATATTACAAAAAGAATACATTAAAGACATCAGAGCTATGTGTGATGTAACAAATGGAGGACTTAGAGGAGATCTCTACGAAATAAATTACGAAGCTAAATCAGGTGTAACAATCTACGAACAACGGGTACGAAAACTTGTAAATCCCAACGTGCTAAAATTATTAGAAAAAGTTGGAGTTGATTATTTAGGAGTTTCTCTAGATGCGCTCCTAATTTATTGCTCAGAAAGTACCTCAGAACAAATTATTAGTGATTTAGCAACCCAAAATATTAAATGTGCTGAAATTGGCTACGTCGACAGTTCTAATCAAGTAAACATGATTTTCGAAGGGGAAGAAAAAAAATCAATTCTACCTCAATTTCGAGAATCTGCTTATACCAAAATTAAACAAGAAATAGGGGAAGAAACTCCTGAAATGGTTCTAGATATGGAAAAGAAAATTGAAAAAGCCGTTTCAGAGGCTATGAAAAAAAGACAAAAAATTATTGATTACATTAGAAATTAATCTTCATTAAGATCGAGAACTTCGTTTAATGATCCTGACCTAAATCCTTCTAAATCAACAGTAATGTAGCAAAATCCTAATTGTTTTAATTTACGCTTAATTTTTTCAATGCTATTATCATTCATGACTTTCATAATGTCTTTGGGCATCAGCTCAATTCGAGCTAGTTTTCCCTCGTGAAGCCTAACTCGTAATTGGTTTAAATTGTATGTTTTTCTCAAGAAGTTTTCAGCCTCTCTAATCATATTTAACTTTTCCTCGTTTATATCTTGATCGTAGGGTATACGCGATGAAAAACATGCCATTGAAGGTTTTGATTGCACCTCTAAATTAAAGTATTTGCATATCTCTCTAATCTCTTGTTTATTAATCATGAAGTCTATATAAGGTGTCGCGATGTTTAGCTCTTTCAAAGCCTGCATTCCAGGTCTATAGTCTGACAAGTCGTCCAGATTTGATCCGTCTAAGATTATGTCAAAATTTTGTTCCTCCTTGATTTTAATGATATCTTCATACAATCCAGTTTTACAGATATAACACCGATTTTTAGGATTTACTCTAAATTTTTCATCAATTAGAGGATTACGCTCTATTATTAAATGATTTATGTCGTGTTTTTTGGCAAATTCACTCGTTAATCGAATTTCATCGTCAGGATAAAGAATTGATTTTTCTGTTACAAGTAATGCTTCTTTAGCGTATTTATTCGAAAGATACGCTAACAAGCTACTGTCAACACCCCCAGAAAATGCAACTATCACTTTCTTGCTTTTTAGAAAGGAAACAAGATTCTCAAGCTTATCATTCAGATTCTTAGTCAAATCCATCGTTAACCTAATTCCTTAGAAAACATGAAGAGTAATAAATTTTTATTTTAAAAAATATAAAAAATACATAGATTCATATACTATTGGTGATATAGTATTCATAAGATACTATTAAAAAAATACTATTTTAAGAAAAGGTGCAAAAAAAATTGATTAAAAAAGTAAAAGGAATGGACACTGAATTTCAAGAATACGCTTCTAAGTTTGAATCCGAAATAAATCGGGGTATCTCTACTCTAAGCATCTTATCTATTATCAACCAATACGGAGAAGACGGGGTATACGGATATCAAATCTCAAAAGATCTTCTAGATCAAACGAATAGAATGTTAATAATCGAAGAAGGCACAATTTATCCAATCTTAAGAAAACTTGAAGAGGATAGGATAATAGATTCTAAGAGAGAGAAAGAAGGAAGGAAGAGAAAATTTTACTATATTACAGAACACGGAGAGAAAATATACAATTATTTATCAGGATTCTTTTCGATACTCACTGAGGCAATCGCACCGTTATTCGATGTTAGTGTTCATTTAAAGCAAAATAAGTATTTTTATTGCCCTGCATGTGCCAATAAGATTGATTTAAAGAATTTAGAAGCAAAATATTGCGATGTATGCGGGCACTATATTGAAAATGAACTAGATGAAAGAGGTTTAATAAAATGAATGAAAATAGCATGAATTATACCGTAAGAGAATACATAAAAGAAGTTGAGAAGCGTCTTCCTGAGTGGTTAAAAGACAAAAAAGAACATAAAGAGATTTTGGCCGATCTTGAAGAACACTTATGGAGTAAAGCAGCAGAACTATCAGAATCCGGTCAACCAGACGAAAACTCGGTTAAACTCGCAATAGATCACATGGGTACTCCACAAAATATCGCCAAAGAATATAAACGGCGGGGGGAACCTAAATACTATATCACGAAAGAACTGTGGCCTTATTACACCAAAGCACTTGGTGCCGTTTTTGCTGTTATTGTAACTTTGGTTGTAATTGGGTTGATAGTAAGTTTTTTCACAGGTAATGGCTCTTTTGAATCTTTAATTGGAGGCTTATTTACAGGAATCCAAATAGGACTTCTCCTTGCTTTTGCAATTGTTACTGTAATATTCGTAGCTCTATCCATGGAAGGGTATTTCCCCGAGGATTTTAAATCCAAAAAAGAGCAACAATTAATGAAAGAATTACGGGAAAAAGAAATTAAGGAGGGAGTTACTCCTCAACCAGTAAAAAAACCCTTAAAACCTTTCATTAAGCCTGGAGAAACTATTGTCGGAGGAGGGATCGCATTGATATTTGGTATTATACTTTTATCCCAACCTTTCCCTACATACATGCTTCGCACAGATTTCATAGCGATTTTAAGAATTTTCGGATTACTTACGATGCTTGAAGGAACTTTAGATATTTCTCGAGGAATACTTGGTAATCGAAGACATAATACTCATCAAGCGTTGCACGCAATACTAATCCCACTTAAACTTTCAGTAATCCCACTGATAGGTATTTTAATGAATCGTCCTGATATATTTCCATGGTTTTCAGAACCGTGGATACATGTTGGGATTTCTGTAGAGTTTTATGGATTATATAGAGGAATTTTAGCGTTTGTTATAGTGATTACATGTCTAACAACAATTGAAAACATCTATAACATCATTAAAATTCAGAAATACAAATAAAATATAATTTTTTTTTTTTTAATTTTTAGAATAGTTTTATTTATTTAGAGGTTTTTAGTGTAACTTAGAATAAAACTTATTTCCCTTACTTTAACGGGGTATAAAGCTAAGTTGATTTAAAATTTTTTAATATAAAAAGCGATCCAGGGATTAACCAAAGAAAAGCTGCAATAAGCATCATCCATTCAAGAAAGGGTCTTATAAACGAAATAGGTTGATTTAAAAACAGGATTGTTATCACCAAAGGACCTACCACCATGTAGAGCCCTAGAAGTCTTGGAAAGATTGATTTTTTTAATCTCAATAAGATAGCGATTCCATTAAAGAACGCTCCAAAAACTAATCCTGCGAAAAGTATAATTGAAAAAGTGTAATGTAAATCCAATTCTGTAGGTCTATCCTCGCTAAATAACCCTACCCCAAAAAATCCAACTGCTCCTGATAGAAGCGAAAGTAGGCCAAAAAACGCGAGTAAATCGATATTTACGCAATGAATTCTTTTAAAAATTGATTTATTTGAATTAAAAATTATACTTTTTGTATCTGATATTATTATTTTTGCAATATAAAAAAAGACAGGTACGAGAAAGCAAGCGGTTGTTATTGCTATAACATCTAAAATGAGAGGAGCAGGAGTATAACGAATGGATCCTAAATTGCTAATGTAATTGACAATTATGTTATAACTTCTTGGACCAAAAAAATATGCAATTAGCACCCCAATAAGGAGTCCAGGTAAAAGCGTTATTAAACTTACATAAATGCATATTTTAATTAATTTTTGATTTAAAAAATAGTTAAAAGAACGATTAATTTTCAACAATGATGAATTAAACTTACTCATAAAACTGTTAAAATTCATATTTGTGTTTAAAATTACCTAAAAATAAAAAAAAGGAATTAAAAAAGGCTTTAATACACCTTTTTTAATTTAGAATATTTATTTACTTTAACAAGATTCCCTATCATTCCACCAATAATACCAATAATAATTGCAATTATAACCCAGAAATAAACAATATATGCAATATTTGCTGTATCAAAAGGAATAGTGAGCCAAGGAATAATTTCTGGCTGGTCAATTAGCAATAAAAATACAGGAATATAGGAAATGTTATAAATAGCTCCTATTATTAAAAAGACTTGTTGTCCCGTATAATTACTTACTCCAATGACAAGTCGGATTAAATCTAGTAAGCCAGTTACAAAAATTAAAAATCCTAACAACTTAAGCCAATCAAGGAAAGCTGGTTGCATTAACCCCGTGACTGAAAAAGGTTGGATAATTAAAAGTAAGCCAATAATTATTCCTGCAGAGGTTCCAAAAATTAACTCTCCTATTGTGAGAGGTTGAGATTTTTTAATTAACTTTTTTTGTTTTGCCTCTTCTGATTTTTGCCTTCTTAATGCTTTTGCTTCCTCTAATTTTTGCTTTCGAAGTAGCTTTGCTTCTGCTCGTCTTTCTTCCCTTAAAGCTTTGCTTTCAGCTATCCTCTCTTCTACTCGAGCTTTAGCTGCTGCTAATTTTTCTCTTCCAAGCATTCTAGCTTCTTCAATGTGGAGTTTCGTGTATTCTCTTGTGTCTGCTATATGTTCTTCTGTAAGTCTGAATGGAAAGATCATAGCTAACCGTACTGGGATAACTCCAAAATCTTCGGGTAAAAATCCTTCCATAGAGAAGTAGACAAATACTATCGTAATTATGATGGCAGCTACTAAACAACCAACCCAAATACCCGAAAAAATTCCCCCAAATACTTCCCAGAAGGGATTAAAAAAGAATCGGATAACTGCGACTATAACATTGATAAAGATGATTACTCCAAAAAAGAAGAACAATGTTCTTAAGTAAAAATCAAAAAGTTCTTGCGATAGATAGAATTTAGGTGTACTTCTGTTTTTGTACAATTTAGCTATACTTTCAGGGGTACCCATTCGTACTATGGCTTCTTTTATATCTGCATCAGTTAATTCTTCGCCTCTAGAAATTGCTCTTGCTTCACCGTAAAGTTGCGCTTCTAAATCATCTAATATGTTTTTTAATTCTTCTTCCTTCCATTTTAACCATTCAGGAAGTTTTTGTTTCACTTGATTAATATAATTTTTAACAATTATATTCTCAGTTTCACTCATGATAACTCATTTTTTTGTTTAAATATATTTTTATTAAATAAAAATCCAATATTTTTATAATTACTAATGGTAGTATTCTATTAAAAAAAATGGAGACCAATTTTCAAGTTAATAAAAATCAATAATTATCTTATATAGAATAGATATTACACTAAGATAGGAGTTCGATACTATAAATATGGAAAAAAATTCTATAATTTCTGATGAAAGAGCGAAGAGACGAAAATTTGGTCTACATTTTACTTCGATTGAGATGTTCTATAGGTATATATTCCCCGAAATTAAGGATTTCTTGGAAAATTATTTATGGGTCGATCTCTATGCTGGTGTAGGTAATTTAATTCTACCAATTCTAAATGAAATTCCGGAAAATCAGCGGGAATCTTTTTTCCATAAGCACATTTATTTATTTGATGTTCAAAAAGATGTTGTTCTAAATTGCATAAAAAATGCAGGAAAATACGGAATTCCAAAGGAGATTGCAGAACAGAATATTAAAACACGGGATAATCTAGAAAACTTTCCTCGAATTCTAAAACAACAAAAATACCCTATATTTCACATTACTAATCCACCATACCTTTACTTAGGTTATATTAGGAAGCATGATGAAACTCAAAAGTATCTGGGCTATTTTGAAGGAATTAACGAAGGTTACCAAGATTTATATCAAATTGCGATGATTAATGACTTACACAACGATATAGAGAATTTAATATATGTTATTCCTACTAATTTCTTATATGGGGCTTCTGTTTCTAATAAATTTCGATTAGATTTTTTAAGGCACTATAAGATTAATAAGATGACTATCTTTGAGACTTCTATGTTTAAATTTACTGGTACAAACATTTGTATAGGTTTTTTTAAAAGAAAATCAATTTCAAAAGATGAGCCTCAATCCTTTGAAGGATTAAAATTTAAAAATAAAAACAAATTTGTAAAGAGAGAATACTATTTAAAACCAAAATATAAATACCGAGCTGGTTCTGAATTCGAAGAGTTTATAGAAAATAATCGTATTCAAAAACCTCTGAAAGTAAACTATTATCTGCAAAAAGAAGAAGTCCTTAATAATCCGGGTCCCTTTGAAATTAAGGTTATTGACGCTAACAGGTATGAAAATAATCAGTATAAAAATCTGATTATTAATGTAAGTGAGAAGTTAAAAAAAAAATTAGTTAATAACATTCTTTACGTTCGGACTGTTGATACTGGTTCTGTTGATGGAAGAGTAGGATTAGGTATTGTTAAAGAACACTTTGGAGTTGACGGGATTTATGTTTCAGGAAATACCTATCGAACTCATCCCATTCAGATTTTTCTCGATCCGGAGCTTACCTATAAAGATCAAATTTTATTAAGAAATTACTTTAATACAATTCTTGAACATTTTCGGGAGAAATTGGATAGTGAATTTTTAACTACTTATAAATATTCCAAAGCAGACTATACGAGGAAATATTTAGGATTAACTCAAGCAAGGGGTTTGATTGAAACATTTCCATATGAACTTAAGGAAAAAAATAAGGAAACACTGATATCTTCTATTAAAAACAACGAAATTGAAAGAATATTCAAACTAATCCTTCTGACTAGGAGTTAAAAGTAGAGGTGAAGTCTTTAAAATTATTAACCTATACTTGCGAACAAGAAAGCTATTAGGCCGATAAGCATCCCAATTTTTAGCAATAAGCTGATTTTTTTTAAATCTCCTTTTTCTAATTTTGAAGTAAGCATTAAAATGATAGTGTAAGCAACTTCAATTAGTCCTAAAACCATAAAAATGAGGAAGAGGATTGGGTTTAGAATGTTAGTTAGAATAGGTAAAACAAAGAAAAACATTGCTATCAGCGAAAAAAACACTGCGACACTTCTTGAGTTTTTGATTCCAATCTTAATAGCTAATGTTTTAACTCCTTGACTTTTATCTCCTTCAATATCTTCGCAACCTTTAATAATTTCTCGAGAGACTAAAAGAGTTAATGCTGTAATAAAGAAAAAAAATATATATGGAGGAATAAATGAACTATTTAATAATGCTCCATACACTAACCCAATTGAAAAGGAGACACCCACAGCAAGATTTCCAAGAAATCCGCTCTTTTTACCCCATTTAGCATAAACCCACCCAATAAATCCGAAAAACGAAACTACTACAAAAATTAGTATGCTTAGGCCAAAAATGATGGTGTTTAATATACTAAGAAATAGTCCAAAGCAAAGGTAAATAAAAAAGAGTATTTTGGCTTGTTTTAAAGTTATTGATCCTCTTGGAATAGGGCGCTCTGGCCGGTTAATTTTGTCAATTTCTAAATCGTAAATATCGTTGATAACCATGCCCGAAGCTGCAATAAAAATATATGTAAACCCACCTAAAATAACATTAATGAAGAATTTATCCAAAGGAATGCCTAATCGCGTGTTTAGTAAACCTATAATTACAGTTAAAGCCCCCATTAGGCAATTAACAGGGCGTGTTATTTCAATAGCGTCTTTAAATCTCATAGATAAAAAAATAAATTATTTTATTTCATTTTATAATTTTTTTTACTATTTTTTCCAGCATCCTTTATTTCGTCAATTATAGTTTTTAAGGAGTTCCCGTTGTCTTTTAAAACCTGATTTTCTAAAAATGTCCCCATAACTATGACATCTGCTCCGGCTTCAACAAAGCTTCGAGCATCTTCTTTAGAACTCACCCCCCCACCCACAATTATTGGAATACTCAATAAATTTGAACAAAGACGAACAATTTCAGCAGGTATTCTTTCACTACCAGATCCAGCTTCTAAGTATATAAATTTGAACCCAAAATATTCAGCGGCTAACGCGTAAGCGGCAGTTAATTTTGGTTTACTTCTTGGGAGAAGTTTAGCCTTACTTATCCATCCAGCAGTACCACCTGGCTCGATAATTAAATAACCAGTAGAGATTATTTCAAGGTTGGACAACTTTACCGTGTAAGACGCTATAGCCTGTTGTCCAACAATAAAATATGGATCCTCAGAATTTAATATTGACATGAATAAAATGGCATCTGCTTTTTTTGAAAGATTAGCTACCCCCCCTGGAAAAATAATAATTGGCAGACTAACTTTATCCTTGATTGCTTGTATTGTCTCATCGACAAATTTTTGGTCAAATACGGTACTTCCCCCTATTAGAATAGCATCTGTTCCTGCTTGTTCCGCGAACAATGCCATTTTTCCTGCTTTTGAGGGATTCTGTTTGGTAGGATCTGGATCTATTAAGGAAAAATGAAGGGTTCCATCACGATTAATCTTATTAATTAAAAAATCGTAAGTGCTTGTTTTTAAAGTGTTACTCGTTAATACATCATCCATAAAATTCACTTAATATAATTAATTTACTTTTTTAGCATTTATTAACATTTTCTTAATTTTATCATATACTTGAATAGCCTTTCTTTTCCATTCTTCAAAATTTTCAATATTCATTGGAAAATTCTTGTATAATTTTGATATTTCGTTCATCCGTATTCTCAAGTAGTTTAAATCCAATAAAAGGTTTGGCTTGGAAATTCCTTTCAACGCTTTAGTCACCAAATTAAGTAACGGTAATTCAAATTCTCCTGATGATGAGATTTCAAGTATTTCTTCACCACTCAATAAGTCTTGTTGTAACGCAAAATTTAAATCATCGTTTGGGAGAATTTGGAGAGTCATTCTTAACAGGTCTAGGGAAGCGAATTCTGCACCAAAACTGGTCATAACCTGATGGTTATAATTCCATAGTGATTCAACGGAGTAGTCTCCTTTTTCAATCGCGTTTACTGCTGTATTGGCAGCAAAAAAACCTCCTCTCATCGAAGGATCAATCCCTCCTCCATGAAGGGGGTTAACTTGACAAGCAGCGTCTCCGACCAACATAATTCCATTATCAGTACACGACCAAAGAGGTCTTCTAACAGGGACTACACCTCCACCTGACGAAATTATTTCGTATTTTGAGGTTTTTATGAATTCGTTAAAAACATTTTGACGATATAGGTCTTTTACTTTCCCTTTAAGATTCATGTATGTTCCGAGACCAATATTAAGGGATGACTGATTTTTCGGAAAGTACCAGATATATCCTCCTGGTGCTTTATCTCGATTTAAAATAATTGAAATATAATCGGGATTAGTTATGTTTAGATCTTGAGGAGAAAACTTTATTATTTCCCTGTAACAAAGGATGCTATCTTCCTTTAGTATCTCTTTCTCTATTAATGTGCTTTTTACATTTTTTCTAAGAGGGGAATAAAAGCCAGATGCATCTATTAATATTTTAGATCGTAAATCCACTTTTTCTCCATTCCTTAGTTTTATCTTTACCCCGGAAACCATATTTTGACTATATAATAAATCTAAAGCCATCGTATTATCGATAAATAGTTCCACACCGGCATCTAATGCTTCGTTAAGTAATCTTTGGCCAAATTCTATCCTATTAACAACGTAACCAGCTTGTTTTGGATCAGTTAGATCAATGCATTTCTTCAGGTTGGGAGAATATAATTTAGCACCTTTGATTTTGCAGGAAAGCTCATCATCTTTAGGGTGTTTAATCTTAAGAAAATCAAATATTTCAGCTCCAATCGCATCCCCACAGATTTTATTACCTATTTCTTTTTTGTCTTTACTATCAATAAGACACACATTTAAACCCTTTTTAGCGGCAAACCGGGCAGCAGTACTACCTCCAGTTCCCGCGCCAACAACAATAACATCGAAAGTTTTTTGCAAATTTTCCATAGGAATTTAACTTTTAGAAAGGGATTAGTTATTAATTAAATTAAAGTTAGCAAGAACACAATAACCACGGTAGCAATTGGGATTGTTAAATCGTCCCAAGTTGATGGAGATACTAATTCAACAATCGTTGCTAAAGCACTAGTAATCAAAGAATACAAAAGCGCAATCCCAAATGTTAGTGGGATCTGAGTTATCGGATTTGTGACTCCAAAAACAGTGAAAGCAATTAAACATAGAACAAAACCACTTATAAAAAAAGCTAAAGATCCTTCTAAAGAGCGTGTAGTTTTTAACCATGGTAGATTTATTTTCCTTTTTCCGTATTTCTTACCAATTATCGATGCTAGTGTATCTGAAATAATCATCAATAATATTCCCGCAATCGGAAAATACATTTGATTAGGGGCAAAAATGACAAAAACCGTAACCAGTAATGTTATACTCAAAGCATAATGAAATGGTCCTTGGAGATAACCTACTTTTTCTTCTGCCTCTTCTCCGATTGAATCATAAACTTCTCTCAATTGTTTAACATTGCTTTTTTTTGAAATAAAAAGAGTTAAAATTGTTATTGAACTAGCTAGGATTGCTGCCCACCATGGCCAAGAATAGTAAGGTGTTGTTAAAACTGATAACCCAGCAAATAGATGTACGGCTTTACGAGCTTGAAATTTAGTAATTTTGTCTCTTTTTTTCAACTGGACGGGTATTAGAATAGTAGCAAACACATAAATATATGTTAATAATAGAATCAATAAATCTAATAAAATGTTCATAGAAATCAGTTCCTTTTAAGTATTTTTTAATCGAGATAAAGTTTGATTTATTAAAAATGAAATCCGATTAATTCTAATATTAAGTGTTATATTCGATAAAAACATAAGTTATTTCATTTAGATAAAGTTATTTTTTATTTTGCATTTTACGAGTTACCTACGATAGAGAGAAAAGTATTATGAACGAGACATATTCAGAAGAACAACTCCAAAATTTACCTTTCATGAATAATAACCTTGAGTTGGAAAAAAGGGTGGAAGATTTATTGAGCAGATTAACGCTTAAGGAGAAGTTTAAATTAAGTGCAGGGAGAATGATGTGGCACACGAAACCAATTAAAAGATTAGGCATTAAACCCTTTACAATGTACGATGGGCCTCACGGCGTCCGAATTGGGTCTACAGGTGAAAAAAAAAGCACATATTTTCCTTCCTCTATTTGTAGGGCAGCAACCTGGGACTCTAAACTTTCATACGATTTTGGAAAAGCAATCGCAGAGGAGGTTCGTGAGGTCGGCGCTCATATGCTATTAGCTCCGGGGATTAATATCCAAAGAACTCCGATGAATGGAAGGACATTTGAATATCAAACTGAAGACCCACACTTAAATAAAGTTTTAACTGTTGCTACTGTGAAGGGAATTCAAAGCCAAAAAATAGCGGCGTGTGTGAAACATTATATATGTAATAATCAAGAAACAAACAGGTTTACAGTTAGTTCTGAAGTGAGCGAGCGAGCACTACAAGAAATATATTTACCTGCTTTTAAGGCAACCGTTCAAGAAGCTGATGCATGGTCATTTATGACTTGTTATAACAAAGTGAATGGAATTTACGGTTCAGAGAATTACAATCTATTGAGAGAAAGATTGATGGACAATTGGGGATTTAGAGGATTCGCCGTTTCAGATTGGAACGCAACAGCCTATACAAGCACAGAAAAGTGTGTTAAAGCGGGATTATCTCTTGAGATGCCTACAGCAAAAAAATACAATAAAACAAACATGACTAAAGCTTTTAACGAAGGCAAATTCACCATAGGCGACATCAACGAGAACATTAGAAGATTGCTAAGAGTTATGTTTTTAGTCGGATTATTTGACGATGAGAATACATTACCCAAAGGTAGTAGAAACACCCCCGAACATCAAGCGTTAGCTTGTAAGATTGCTGAAGATGGTATAGTCCTTTTAAAAAACGAAGAAGATTTACTTCCATTAAATATCAAAAAAATAAAAAAACTAGCTGTTGTTGGACCAAATGCGGACTTTCGAGTACTAGGAGGGGATATATCATCTAGGGGAGGTAGTTCAGATAATTATCCTCCTTACGAGATTACTCCTCTTGAAGGTATAAGGGAAAAATGCAAGGATAAAGTAGAAATAATAGATACTCCCTCAGAAGCAGACATAACAATTGTTTTCGCGGGACTCAATCACAATCGTGGAATGGACTCTGAATGGGAAGACAAGAGCGCGTTTGGACTGCCGATAGAACAAGTTAAATTGATTAAGGAAACAATACAAGAGAATCCTCGTACAATTGTAGTGCTAATCAATGGAAGCCCTATAGCCATGGATGATTGGATCGATCGAGTTCCTACAGTTATGGAAACTTGGTATGGAGGTATGGAAGCAGGAACAGCTATTGCAAACGCTCTATTTGGAGATGTAAATCCTTCTGGAAAACTTACAATGACTTTTCCAAAGAGGTTATCAGATTCACCAGCTCATGTTTCCAAAAGAACTTATCCGGGAAACGATAAAGTTTTTTATGACGAGGGTATTTTCGTTGGATATCGTCATTTTGACACAAAAGATATTGAACCACTCTTTCCTTTTGGACATGGTTTATCATATACTACTTTTACCTACGAAAATTTAACGATAGATCGGGAAAAGATAAGGGGAGATGACGTACTTAAAGTATCCGTTGATATCACTAATACCGGGAAAATAAATGGAAAGGAAGTAGTACAATTGTATATACAAGACATTCAATCTAGCATAGAGAGACCATTAAAAGAATTGAAGGGATTTAAAAAAATATATATCAATTCTGGTCAGATGAAAACAATCATATTCGAGTTGAATAAGGATGATTTATCTTTCTATAACCCAATTGAAAATTGTTGGGTAGTTGAAAATGGTGCGTTTAAAATTTTGATTGGTAGTTCTTCTAAAGATATTCGACTTGAAGGAGAAGTTGAATATTTGGAATAATTGCTTAATAATTCTTGTTTAAAAATAAAAAAAAAAAGATTACAAATTGTACTTAAGCAATAGCTAAAGATTAATTATTCAAAATAATGTGCGCCTTCTTCCATTGTTATACTTTGTATTTCTCCAAATGCAATGGCATCTTGAAGATTACCATCAATAACTAAATCTCCAGACATATACGCGCTTGTGGAATCTATTTCGCCAGAAGATAAACCTGCCCAAGTAGCTCCTGTCGCAGACATGGTAACATTTGGATCATCACCGTCTCCTTCACCATAATCGACAGTTCCATCTCCCATTTTAACCCAATACTTATAGTTAATGTCAGTCATTACAAGTTGAACTACTGTGGCATCCATATCTTCCAATTCTTCTTTTAAATCTTCGCTTTCTTCTGCGAGTTGCTTAGCAAACTCAAAAATTTTGAGAGCATCTGAAGGCTGGCTTGCCCCTTTTTCTCTCATTTCTTTTAATTTGTTTATTAAATCTTGGTCAACCATTTTATACTTAAACCTTCTAATTATTAAATTATAAAATTATAGTTTAGATTACATTGTTAATTTATTTAAAGATTTATTTTTTGTTGTTTTGCGATTATATTATGTGAAATTATTCTCTGAAACTTATATCTAAAACTTTTTAATTTTAAGGAAACTTAATAAAATAACATTAAACACTTGTCTTCCGTTATATTATGTTGAGAGTAGGGATAATTGGATGTGGTGATATTGCAAATTTAAATGTGTTAGGATATCTTCGTTCCCAAGAAACTGAGCTCGTTGCGGTAAGTGATACTGATTTAAAAGTTGCGGGTAAAAAGTTAGAAAGATGGGGCTTACGAACAGTTCCTATATACGAAGATTATAAGAAAATGATTGATCGCGAAGATCTTGATATTGTAGAAGTTTTAACACCTCATCATCTTCACGCTCCAATGACAGAATATTGTGCAAAAGCGGGAATTCCGGGAATTTCAGTCCAGAAGCCAATGGCTCATACGATAACAGATTGTGATAACATGATTCGCATTTGTAATGAAGAAAATGTAAAACTTAAACTATTTGAAAACTTTAGGTTCTATCCAGTTTACTTAAGAGCAAAGGAACTATTAGATCAAGGAATAATAGGAGAACCTTTAAATTTCAGAATAAATACCATTGCTATAGGAGGTCCAAGTATGCATGTAGATATGAAAGCTCATCTTTGGCGTCGTGATTTTGAGAAATGCGGAGGAGGTTGGTTCATATACGATGATGGAATTCACAAATTATCAATGGCGTTATGGCTAATGGATCAAGAGAAAGTTGATGAACTATATAGTTGGATCGATTATTTTACGACGGCAATGGATGCACCAAGTCTCATTTTTTGGAAATACCCTAGCAAAGAATTGGATGATCCCCCTAAATACGGTTCGATGCAGTTTACACTTGCTCCCAATGTTTATTATCCAAGTAATTATTATGATTGTGACGAATTTATTGAAATCTCTGGAACTAAAGGCATGATGTGGTTAAATCAGTGTACCTGTGGAGGAAATATAATATCTAAAACGCCTCAATATCCTCCAATTGTTGTATATAGTGGTGGTGAAGTCAAAACCTTTGGAGAGGAGTTACCAAGGGATTGGAGATATTCTTTTATTAATTCTACTGAACATTTTATTAGAGCTATTCAAGAAGGGAGCGACCCAGTTTATAACGGTGAACAAGGGAAAAATCTATGCATTTTTGGTAAAATGCCATTTATATCGACTCAAAAGAAAAGGATTGTAAGGTGGGATGAAGTCACTTCGGAAAATGAGCAAAATGGTTCTTGTAACGTAAAAGAGCTTGTGGAACTGGATGGAGGAACACTTATCAAATATCTTAATAGGATTAGAAAGGATTTAAAAAAAGGTATTCAAGGAGGATTAGAACACAAAGAATTTAAGTATCAATACGACCTTTAATTTTTTTTAAGGGAATTCTCTCATCAATATTTCATTACCTAATTCAGAAGATCTTATGGCTGCTAAGTTGAATCTTAAAATATATTTGGCTTGTTCGCCAGATAATATTGGTTCTTTATTTCCTTTTGCAACCTCGATTAAATGTTTTGTTGTATTAATAAAACTCAGTTTCCAGTCTTTCTCAAATTCGTTAAAGGTTTCCACTTTACCATCGCGAATTATAATAATAGGGGCAAAAATTTCTGAATTAGACATAGGGTTTCCAATAGAAGTCCCTTGATTTATTTTCATTATTCCTCTACTTGCGATTATTTCTATAAATTCATCTGTAGGATAGTAATTAGAAGGAATTTGCATTTCTGGCATTAATACGAACTCCATGTGCCCATATTGGGGAACAAGATGCTCGTGTTTTTGATGATATTTAAACATTACATATGCAGGCGCATCTATACCCTTGTAGTTGCCTGTCTGTGCAAAAACTTTTTCGATTTCTTCTCCAAAAAACCAATATGCAAGAGAAAAAGCATGCCACCCATTATCAATTAGAACTTGTGAACCTGTTTTAGCACCTCCAACCATTTTGGGGTCTTCTCTCCATAGATTAGCACCGTTTGGAACCTTCCATCCTCCTTTACCTCCCATTGCAATTTTTATTCTAATGGAGGAAGGGTCACCAATATAATCTGAATCGATTAACTCCTTTGCTTTTAATATGTGTGGAGCAAATAAGAAATTCTCGTATACTGAGAGAGTTGAACCCGAATTCTTACATTCCTCGATCATTATATCTGCTTCTTCAATTGTTAAAGCCATTGGTTTTTGGACTGAGATTGTTTTTACTCCCCTCTTGGCAGCATAGATCACTGCATCAGCGTGAAGATGGTGAGGAAGGAGAATTTCAACAATGTCTAATTCTTCTTCCTCTAACATTTCTTTATAATCAGAGTATGCTCGGGTATCCTTGTGTAGTTTGAATTTTTTAATCTTATCTTTAGCTTTATCTATAGTTCTATTACACAAACAGGAAATTTCAACATCTTCATTATTCAAATATCCAAGAACATTTAAATCGAAAATAACTCCAGTTCCAATAATACCAACTTTCAGCATATCATTTTATAAAATTATTAATGAAATTTATATAACTCTGTTTCTTTACAGAGTTTAATCTAATTATAATAGCGGTAAAAAAATGTTTAATCAAGCAATCGTCAGAAAACCAAGCAAAACTTTTCAATTTGGGATTTCAACATCTAACTTAGGAAAGCCTGATTATCAAAAAGTGTTGTTACAGCATTCAAAATATGTGGAAGCACTGTTAAGTTGTAATCTTTCATTAGTTGAATTAAAAGAGGACGATCACTTTCCAGACTCTACTTTTGTTGAAGATACAGCAATCGTGGATAAAAATTTTTCTGTAATAACTAATTTTGGTGTAAAGAGTAGACAAGGTGAGGAAGTTGAAATTAGGGAGCAATTAAAGTCGTTTTACGATAAAATTGAATCAATAAAGAAACCAGGAACGGTAGAAGGAGGAGATGTAATGAAAGTAGAAGATCACTTTTACATAGGGCTTTCAAATAGGACAAATAAAGAAGGAGCAGATCAGCTAATTAAGATTTTGAAAAGACACGGATATTCTTCGTCAAAAATTCCTCTTAAAAAAGTCATTCACCTAAAAACGGGACTTTCTTATTTAGGAGATTCAATTTTACTTGTTTCAGGAGAATTTAAAGACCATCCTGATTTTAAGGAGTATGATCAGATTGAAGTACAAGAAAGCGAAGGTTATGCAGCAAATAGCTTAAGAATAAATGATTATGTACTTATTCCAAAAGGATATCCGAACTTAAAAGAGCAAATTTATAACCTTAATTTTAAAGTGTTAGAACTTGAAATGTCTGAATTTGAAAAAATGGATGGAGGGCTTTCTTGTCTCTCGCTTAGGTTTTGGAAGTAGGTTACTTGATAAGATTTAGATAAAAAAGTAAGACATAAAAAAATATTTAGATGTAATTTTAAATTAATTATTACTATAAATTTAGTGGATTTGATGAGATACGGTATCAGAAAAAAAAGAAATGTATCCGCTTTTAACATATAGAAGAGCGCTATTGCGTGGGTGTGGTTATTCTTATCAAGATTTGGAAAAACCTTTGATAGCAATTGTAAACTCATGGAATGAAATAAATCCAGGACATATTCATTTACGAAAATTAAGTGAATTAGTAAAAGGTAGCGTAAGAGATGCTGGAGGAACTCCAATGGAATTTAATACAATTGCTATATGTGATGGAGTTGCAAATTCAGGAAGTTATTCAAATATGGTTTTACCTACACGAGAGATAATAGCTGCATCAATCGAAAGTTCTATTAAATCATATAACTTTAATGGAATGATAATGCTATGTTCGTGTGATAAAATAATTCCAGGTATGCTTTTAGCTAGTGCCAGGTGTGATATTCCAACGATTTTTCTCACGGGAGGTATAATGAAACCTAAAACATTTGAAAATGGATCATTAAAGGGAAAAACTTTTGTAACTTCTGATATAAAGGAAGCAATTGGTCAATATAAAGCAGATAAAATCACTAAGGAAGAATTGTATCTTATTGAGTCCGAAACTTGTTGTTCTCCAGGCGCGTGCAATATGATGGGTACTGCGAACACAATGGCTTGTATCGTTGAAGCAATGGGACTTTCACTACCGAATTGTGCTACAACAAGCGCTTTAGGGAAAGAACAAGAAAAGTTGAGCGTAGAAACGGGAAAAACAATTATTCGAATGGTTGAGAAGAAAATCACAGCCTTAAATTTAATTACTCACAAATCTATAAGCAACGCGTGCAAAGTAGCATTATCTTTTGGAGGGTCAACAAATATGATTCTCCATATGTGCGCATTATCTCATGAAATTGGAGGAAATCTGAATCATTTTGATTTTGATGCATTAAGCAAATCTATCCCCTTATTGACTAAATTAAAACCATCCTCTGAATATACACTTTCAGAATTCCACGAAGCAGGGAGTGTTAAGGTATTAATGAAGAAATTATCAAATCTCTTAGATTTATCTACATTAAATGTGTTTGGAGAGACCTTAGAACAATATCTAAAGAAAGTAGACATAGTAGAGTATCAAATTATCAGAGAGTTAAACGATCCGATCTCACCAGAAGGAGGGATTGTCGTATTAAAAGGAAATTTGGCACCTGAGGGTGCTGTTGTAAAGCAGAGCGCTGTAAACATCGATATGAGATATCATAAAGGACTTGCTCGCTTGTATGAATCGGAAGAAGAATTAAATAAGACTCTAATGAATGATAAAATAAAAAAAGGAGAGGTATTAATAATTAGATATGAGGGACCTAAAGGGGGACCCGGTATGAGAGAATTATCAATACCTGCTGCAATTCTAATAGGTATGGGATTAGGGGATTCTGTCGCGATGATAACAGATGGAAGATATTCAGGCGCAACAAGAGGTCTGTGCATAGGGCATGTTTGTCCAGAGGCGTATGAAGGGGGTCCAATTTCAATCGTCCAAGATGGAGATGAGATTGAAATTGACTTGGAGAATCGTAAGCTTAATCTTCTGATATCAGACGAAGAAGTTAATAAACGATTAAAAGCTTGGAAAAAACCAACATTTAAGAATGAGAGGGGTTTTTTAGGTGTTTATCGAAAAGTAGTAAGCTCTGCCAAACATGGAGCTTACTTAAATTAAAATTGTCTTGTGTGGCTATAATGGTTAGCGAAAATCGCATTAAAGAAATAATAAAAACATTTTCCTTTCCCAGATTATCTGGAACGGAGGGAGAAAAAAAAGCTTTAAATTTAGCTATCCAAAGAGTTGAAGAAATGAATCTAAAACCAGTAATCCAAAATTTTAAATTTAGTACTTTTTTCGGGAGAACCTACCCAAAATTAGCGTTTTCATTAGGGTTGGTAGCACTTCTTTTATTATATCTCAATTTTGCCGTAGTTATAATACCGATTCTTTTAATTATAATATGTATAATACTAGGTTTATTATTCCTACTTGCGATAAAACCAGAATCGATAAGATTGCCAAAGATATTAATGTCTAGTAACCTATATGTTAAATTTTGCCTTCGAAATAAAGACATTACACCCCATGAGAGAAATATTCTGTTTATGTGCCATCTAGATTCAAAAGGACAAAGATTCTCGATATTATATCGTGTAAGAATTATAAGAACAATGGTGTTTTCAAGTTTGGTGGTCTTAATTATCGTTATTTTTAAGAATTTAATTTTTACTCAAGCTCAGTTATTGTTTTACATCATAGGTATCGTCCCAATGGCTATTTATTTTAGTTCTACAATACTTTTTCTATTAAATACAACAGATAATAACTCTAATGGAGCAATTGATAATGCGTCAGGCATTGCTTGCGTTTTTGAATTACTCTCGTATTTTTCTAATCCGGAATCTAGATTAAAACATTATAATATATGGTTTGTCTTTACGGGAGTAGAGGAATGCGGAACAATGGGAATTAGAAATTTTTATCAAATAATAAAAGACCTCAACAAAGAAGAATCTATAATCCTTAATTTTGATGCGATTGCTAAAAGTACATACTTCTTCCCAGATAGGAAGACATCAGATCAAATCAAAACTATTTTTAATATGTTTGTTAAAAATAATAAGGATTTAGTCATTAAGAGGAATCCTAAGAAAATTCCCTTTGGATCCCATACTGATGGGTATTATTTAACAAAAAAGAATTTTCATGGAATTGGATTTGGTGATTTGGACTGTTATCCACACATTCATTCAATTCACGATACAGTAGATAAAATAGATGTTTCTTTATTAAAAAGGCTCTGTGAGACTATCATCGATAACTTAATAGTTTTTGATGACCAAATAAAGAGTAAAGATTAATTATAAAAAGATTGAACGATTGGAGAATTGAACGAAAAGGAGTTAGGAGTGGTCTTAACACCCCTTAAAACCGCAGAATACATAGTTTCTAATTTAGGAGATATATCCCCCAATCAAAAGATCTTAGATCCATGTGTAGGCCCTGGCATTTTTATAAAATCATTATTAAAACGGGGTGTTGATAAATCCCAAATCTTTTGTCACGATATAAATCCAGATTACAAGTTAAATAATGAAAAACTTGGCGTATCTTTTAAAGCAATAGATAATTTGCTCTCATTTAATTCAGAGTGTTATGACGAATATGATTTTATTGTTGGAAATCCTCCATATTTGAATAAGGCAAGCAGTTATGTGAGGAAAAATAGAGGCAAACTAAAACAAATTTATGGAAAAATTAATGCTCATGAAACATATTCGATGTTTATAGTCAACAGTATCTGGCGATTGAAAGAGGGAGGGAAATTAGGTTTCATTACGAGTGATTCTTTTTTAACATTGAGCACTCATTCTAAATTGAGAAGCTTTATTCTTAAAAATTGCGTAATAAACGAGATATTACTTGCTCCAATTAATTTGTTTGACAGACAAAATGTTAGCACGTACCCTGTAATATTTTTCCTTACTAAGTGTTCTAATGAGGAAGATAAGCAAGTCCGGGATAACAACATAATGAGAATTATCCCTCGCATAAAAAATGAGAGCGAATATTGGAATCCTCCTATAGTAATAGAGATAAAACAAAAAAGATATAAATCGCTCCCTTTTAATATATTTTTCGTAAATGCAGAGGAACAAATACTAGATTTGTTTGAAAACGCACCTAAGTTAAAACATTTCTTAAAAGGTTATATCGGAATGCACACCCATAACAATAAAAAATATATAGCTGCGATTGAAAACACTGAACTTGCGAGGATTTTTAAAAGGAAACGAAAACTGGAAAAAGATAGTGAAACTTTTAAAGTAATCTCTCGTATTGAACTCGAAGAAGAAACATGGAAACCTTATTTAAAAAGAGGGGGAGGGGATCAATATTATAGACCTATTATGGAGGCTTTAGATTGGAAACAAGAATCAAGATTTATTTACGATATTCCTAAATCTGTCCCTTTTAGAAATGAAGGAATTGTAATAAGTGGTATTAGTTCGAGATTAGCTGCGCGTTATATGCCTGAAGGTTGTTATTGGGATTCCAATAAAGCTATGGGATTTATTATTAAAGATAGTTCAATCTCAATCGAATATTTTTTAGGATTATTAAATAGTTCGTTCTATAATTACTTATCTAAAGGTATTTTAAACAATACTAATAGCATTCAACTAACTGGAATACACTCGTTACCTTTTATTAAACCTGATAAAGGAACGCACGAGGATGTAAGTACGCTGGTTAAAAAAATAATAGAAAATAAGAAGAAGAACTTATCCTACATTTATACAGAGGAACAGAAATCAATAGACAATATTATTTTTGAGTTTTATGCTAAAAGATTTAATCTTTCGCAAAACCTTAGGAAAAATTTAGATGAAAATTACGCAATCTACAAGTAAAATTTGGAATTTCCTAATCACTATTTAATACAAACTAAACCAAAGCGGTAAGAATATGTCTGCGAGGGGTATTCAAAATCTCTATTCGGCAATTTCTCAACGGTTCTGATCACTTCCATCCCAATAGCTTCCATTGAAACCATTTTTCTGTCAGGATACCTGCAAGGTTTGCCACTATCAAAAGTACAACCTTTATCTTGGTCGTTTAAACATATTCTACATGTTCCGTCATATAGTAGCAGCATTTCTTCAGATTCAAGATTATTTTCACTTAAAAAATTCTCAACTTCTTCTTTTAAATCTTCTCTATATAGGTTGTTCATATGAAAAAAGAATTTTATCCTCTGATCACTACGATTAGGATATTTTTCTTTTTCTTTTTTAATATATTCAGATAAATTGAATCTAGAAAATACTAAATAAAACTTCTTATAAGAAGAAAGCTCTTTTTCTAAATATGGAGCTACAGGAGGACAACTATGAGAATGATTATAGTGTGGACAAGTGAAACTAGGCGAAACACACATTGTCTGAACTTTAGGATCGAAAAAGAGATCTGTGTAATTAATTTCAATAGCTGGCATAAGATATAATTTCTACAGTTTTTCTTCTCTTATTTCTTCTTCGTATTGTTTTCTCAGTTCTTTTAAGTATGCTGGCCTTGGTACGTCCCACCATCCCACAGCGGGGGATCCTGTATAAGGGTATTGCCTTTGGACTTCTATTTCAAGGACATTAGGCCTTCCTGAGCTGGAAGCTCTTTCTAACGCGGGAATAATCTCTTCTTTCTTTGAGACTTTTTCAGAATAACACCCAAATGCTTCGCCTATTTTAGCGAAATCTGGAGAGTAAGATTTTCCCTCTTTATCTTCGAACGCTGTTCCATAACCACGATCCTCCCCAAAAGCAGCTTGCTGTAGGTCTTTAATAGCAATCCAACCATGATTGTTTAACACCACAAAAAAAATGTTATCCAAGCCAAGTTGCACCGCCATTGATATTTCGGATATTGTCATCATGAAATCACCATCGCCTACTAGAGCCACGACTTGCCTGTCTTGTTTTCCGATATCAATAGAGCCCAATTTGGCCCCTATTGCTGCTGGGATGCTATACCCCATTGTTGAGAATCCTCCCGCTGTAAGACAAGTTTTTGGTTCATAAAACTCTAGTTCTTGTAACATTTGAGCTTGAACATTTCCAGAACTAGTTACAATTACAGCATCGCGGTCAAAAAATTTACGAACTTCTCTTATTACAGTGGAAATCATTACTGGCACTTTTGAGTCGTCTCGATACTCATCAAGAAAATCAAACCATTTCTTTTTTTCTTCCTGCATTTCTTTAAAATATTTAGTTGTCTTATAATCGATTGAATAATCACGAATTTCCCCTAAAATTTGCCCTAAACAAGCTTTAATGTCTCCTACAATTCCTACTGATACCGGATAATTTTTACCAATTTCGTGAGGATCAATATCTATATGAATCAATTTTGTTGGTGGAATAGCAAAACTAATACCATTTTTGTATGAACTAGTTGTTTCATCTGCAAATCTGCAGCCTAAAGCAAGAATTACATCTGCTTTAGATGTCATGTTTAAGCCTATTGTCGTACCTTTTGAACCAGCTGACCAACAAAATAAAGGATGAGAATTATCTATAATATCTTTTCCCATCATAGTTACAACTACAGCAGCTCCGATTTTTTCAGCTAAAGTTTTTACTTCGTTAAAAGCATTTGAACTGATTGCACCTCCGCCAATGAATAAAACCGGTCTTTTAGCATCCTTTAGTAATTTAGCAGCTTTCTTTATCATTTCTGAATCACCCATAATTCGTCCTTGAGATCTTCTTTCAAAAGGTTCTGGAATTTCTACTTCAATACCATTTGCTTGCACATCCATAGGAAGATCAATGTGAACGGGTCCTCTCCGTCCTGTTAACATGATATTAAATGCTCTTTGCATTACAGTAGGTAGTTGTCCTACGGTATCAACCTCAAAACTGCGTTTTACGATAGGCTCTAGGATTTTTGGCATATTTGAATCTTTCTGTCTTTCTATTTCTTGAAGAACTCCCTTTCCTCTCATATGGACATGTGTATCTCCTGTAATTACAAGACAAGGAAACGAATCTACATACGCATCAGCGATACCAATTGCAGTATTAATTGCTCCGGGTCCTATCGATGTGAAAACACATAACGGTTTACCTGTGACTCTAAAATATCCTATAGCAAGGTGTACTCCTGACATTTCCTGCTTAGGTTGAATTAATTGTAGTTTATCCCTATCCCTATAAAAGGCATCTACTAATGGTAAATTCCCATGGCCTGGTATCCCTATAACATACTTTATACCTTCTTTTATTAAATATTTAGTAATTATTTCTCCTCCAGTATAGTATGGCATTCTACTTCTGTACTCCTGTTGAATTTGGTATTTTAAATTGTAACTACTAATTAATATAATTTGTAATACTAAAAATAGATTTAAGTTTGCCTCATCGAAAATTCATGTAACACTCTTAATAGGAAATAATGCAGTATGATAGATAGTTAAGAAAGTATAATAAAAACAATAAAAGGAGCTAAAATCATGAAGAATATGAATAAAATTAGAAATAAAAGGCATTTATTTCTAGTTGGGCTACCTCTCACAAGTCTTATTGGTTTTTGATTTTCCTCTTCTGTTATAGGCAATAATTTAGATTTTATTTTTTTGGGGAAAGTTTCTGTGATATCTTCATAGGGATAAAAAGGCAAATCCGTCGGATCATGAGGATCTGATCCTAATAATTCTTCATAATCGTCGCTGAATCCATCCTCATCTGAATCTTTTACTGAATCAAAATCATTATCCTCATCATCATCTTCAATATCATCATCTTCATCAAAAGAGGTATCCATAACTAGAAGATAATAAATTCGACTAAAAAATGTTACCCTCTCACCAAATTTGAAAATTCATTCATGAGATTTTTTTTTTCATTTTATTAAACAATTCATAAACTATAATTTATTTTAGTCCCCCTACTTATAAATTAATTTTCAAGAGATAGCATAGCAGTTATTAACATAATTTAAATTGCGAGGAGTAAATTGCCTTCTACATTAGAGAAGATACGAATTTTAGGAGAGAATTCGAAGTATGATATATGTGCTAGCACGGCATCTAGTCGTACGGATAAATATCCAAAACTCTTTGGAGATTCCAAGGATTTTATAGGTAATACAGCTAGTGCGGGTATTTGTCATAGTTATACACCAGATGGTCGTTGTATGAGTTTATTTAAAACCCTCTATACTAATAAATGTATTTATAGTTGTAAATACTGCTTTTCTCATAATTGTAAAAAAAGACTCAGTTTTACTCCCGAAGAATATGCTCGCACATTCATGAAATTATATTCAATGAATGTAGTTGAAGGCGTTTTTATCTCATCGGGAGTATGTGGGAGCGCTGATGATACCACAGAGGATATGCTTGAAGCTATTCGGCTTTTAAGGTTTAAATATAAGTTTCAAGGATATGTTCACTTTAAAGCGCTACCTGGGGTTAGCCAATCTCTTTTGAAAGAAGCTATAACCCTTTCTGATCGGATTTCAATAAATTCAGAAGCATCTACAAAGGAACATCTTGCTGAAATTGCAGAACAAAAAGATTTTTATAATGACATTGTTTTACGCCAAAGATGGCTTAAGCAGATTCGTATTAGACATAATGATGAAGCCTTAAAAATAATGAAAGATCATAGACAAGATCACGAATTGAAATTCCAAGAAAAGATGATTAAGGATCGCAGAGAAGATGGATATAAAAAATTTCGTTGGGATGGTGCTCCAATCCTTAATAGTGGTCAAACTACGCAGTTTGTTATCGGAGCAGCTGAACATGAAACTGATTGGGATTTGCTTAAGAGGATCGATAACGATTATAAAATGATTGATTTAAGACGCGCATATTTTTCTTCATTTATCCCAATAGAAGGTACTCCTTTATCAGCAAAACAAGCAGCTCCTTTAGAAAGAGAACATAGATTGTATCAAACTGATTGGCTATTAAGAATATATCATTACAAATTAAATGATTTGAAAGAAGTTATTAATGAAGAGGGGAATTTACCAAGGGGAGATCCAAAAATTCACCTTGCTGAGGATTATTTTAAAGATCGCGGACCTGTAGACCCCAATACCGCATCTTACCAAGATTTAATAAGAGTGCCAGGTATAGGTCCAATATCTGCAAAAAGAATTATTAATCTGAGAGCACAAAAAATATCTTTTAATCGCCGGCAAGATCTTAAATCAATTGGTATAATCTTAAAACGTGCTGATCCTTATCTAAAAATAAATGGAAACAGCCAAACCACAATCCAGCATTTTATAAATTAGAGAGGTTAATATATGAAAAATAAAAGCGAATGTGAAGATTCACTAAAAGTAGTAGGGTGTGCAAAAGGATATTCTAAGGACGAATTAATAACTAATCTTCCCCGCCACTCTAAGTTCCATCTAGGTCTAATAAAACAAATTATAACAATACCGGAAGTATCTTTGCGAAACTCAGGCACAGTTATGGCAAAGAAAATTATACGAATGATGAGAGAAGTTAGTACTGAGACTTATCGAGCTATGCAATTTACTCGAACAGAAATTAATAAATACGGTGTATTATATGGGATTGTTCTACTCAAACATCATGTAATGGATAATGTCTTAAAATATTTTCATGAAAGATGGCCACAGTGCATAATTTGTCTTTATAACGAACATACTCAAAGCACTGGAATAATAAATGAGAAAGGGAACATTAGAGAAGTTAAGCTTCCTCTTAAAGAAACAGTTAAAAAATTAAGCAAAGGGCGCCCTATTATCCCGTATTTCGACGACATTCAATTTTCTGGGGAAGAGATTTTCGAGTCACTTTATAATTCACAAAATATTGTAGAAAGGGAGAACTCTCGTTATTTCAAAAGTATGATTCCCGATAAATGCTTTAATCTTCCAGGAATGAAAAATGGAGTAGAGAAGCGCTATACTTCTCAAAATAAAAAAATCGATGAATTTTTCTAGCTTATATTATTTTTGCAAAAATTTCTTTTGCTTCTTGATAGGACAAATTTCCTTCAGGTAAGTCAATTAAATTTCCACCTGTTATATTGATCTTGCTTATCTCTTCGTTGTTAGAAATGAATCCTAGTAGTTTAACTCTATCGTTCTTCAGATTTTCAACTTCATTTGCTAAAATATCCTTTAAATTCTCGGGAAAACGATTACCTAATATCCAGATACGCTCGAACTTTAGTGTTAACTCGTCTATTATTTCTAAAATTCGTTTCATGGTGTGAATACCCATTTTCGAAGCGTCGGATACAATTACAAGGTCAGTGACATCGCGACCAGTTTTACGAGCGAAATGTTCCAATCCCGCAGGTGAATCTAAAAGGGTTAAATCGTAATTCTTAGATAATGTATCTATAACTTTTTTAAGCACATCATTGATGAAACAATAGCAACCCTCGCCCTCTTGTCGTCCCATTTCTAAAAGATCGAAATCGTCCATTTCTATTAAGCAATTATATACATCCGACTCAATTAACTGACTTTTTGATGTGTTGGGTGATAATTTCAGACTTTGAATTTTATCTTTTAAAACCTTCATTTTTCCTCCAATTGTGTCACAAAATTTTACTTCTTCACCTATTACATCAGCAACATTCGCATCCGGATCTGAATCAATAACAAGAATATCTTGAGCTTTTTTCTTTTCAAGGATGTATTTTAAAAGAAGAACTAGACTTGTTGTTTTACCAACCCCCCCTTTTCCGGCAAACGCTATAATTTTTTTCATAATCCTTTCACAATATTTGTAAAACTTCTCTAATTTATCAAAATCTTAGATTGATTAAAAATGTGATATGCATAGAATAAAAAGAAAGTAAAAGAATCGAATCAAAAATAGAAGCAAAATCATAAAGTAACTTATAAGTAATTAACAAAAGAACTATATCTGTGCTAAATTATCGTGACTGTCGTGACTGTCGTGGCTGTCGTGACTGTCGGGATGGTGCGTTCTCTTGACGATAAACCGGGATGATTTTCGAGGTGAATTCTTCTAAGGTGTAAGGAAAATCGTCTTCGCTTGAAATTTTGCCTAATTCCAGTAAAATTTGTCTTGCGAGCAACCAGAATGCTAATCCCAAGGCTTTTTTTCCTCGATTGTTTGCTGGTACTGCGAGGTCGATACCATTGAGGATGTCGTCGGTATCGAATAATGAAACAACGGGAATTCGGGCTAATTTTGCTTCTCTTAAAATTACTTTGTCAGCGTGTGGATCAACGATGACAACTACCGAAGCATCTTTAATGTAATCTTCTATTATAGGATTAGTCAAAGATCCCGGAATAAAGCGATCGGTAATTGCTCTACAACCGAGTACTTTGCAAAATTGTTTTACTGGTTCTTTACCGTATCTCCTAACTGATGAAACTATTACCTTATCACTTCCTTCTTCTACATATTTGCTAAGAAATTTAGCAGCAATAGTAAGGCGTTCATCAGTTTGTGTTAAATCAATAACATACAACCCGTAATTAGTCTGCCTATAAATGAATCTTCGAGCATCTCCAGATAGTAATTTGGTCCCAATATGGATACCACAACTTAGATATAATTGCTTTTTTTCTTCGTCTTTATCGACTAATTCCTCGACTTCTCCAACTTCAGCGTCCATATCATCAGTATCGAGTAAATCAAGTTCTTCTTCTAAATCTAACTCATCTTCAAAATCTTCATCGAATTCCTTCTCAAAGTCTTTTATTATATTTACTTCGTGATTTTTTTCTTCTTCCTTCTCAGAATCCTTGGTAGTTTCAGCTTTTTTCTTTTTCTTAGCCAAGATAGATACCCTACAATTTAAGATTTAGTAATTGAAATATTAATGTTGATATATGATATAAAACGACATAATTTTAATATTTTATTAAAAGAATTCTTTTAATTCTCGTAGAACTAAAGATTTAATTTATCAAATTAATTAGAAATATTAACAAAATCAAATAAGATATTTCATACAAATAGCTTTTCTAACGTGAGTGGATGAAATTGGTATCGTATCGATTAGTACTTGGGATAATAGTTGGAATTGTCTTTAGCTTTTTTACTGTATATTTTTTCAATATGGAAGACATAATTGACCAAATACAAGTTTATCTACAGATTGATATTCTAAAAGTTATAGTTATACAAATAGGCGCGAATTTTAAATTTGATCTTTTAGCTTTTTTCACTGGTACGCTAAATATAGCCGATTTTGCTCCACAACTTCTAGCCAGCATATTTATTGGTTTCTTGAGTGGTGCTATTGCTAAGGGGTTAAAAAGAGGTCTTATAGCAAGTACATTAGTTATAATTGTTGCTTTTTTAATCTGGATGTTATTAAGTGTCATTTCTGGAGAAGATTTAATGGCATTATTTCAAGGAGCTCAACTTTCTGGTACAATTGGAGGGATTTTAAGCGCAATTTTAGGTGCTATAATCGGTGGATTAATCGGTGGATTTGTCAGTGGTCCATATGAAGAAGTATAAATAAAAAATAAAATAAGATTTTTAAAAATATAATTATTTAGGATTCTATTTCTTTCTTTTCTATTTATCTAAATAATTATTTAAATTCTTGAGAGATACCGTTTAGATTATGTATTCAAAGGAGAACCACAATTTACGCAAAATTCCCATTTAGATTTAATTTCTATTTTGCATTTTGGACAAGTTGTTCTTTGTTCTTTGCTATTATTCTCCCCGCTTACAGGTTCGGTTATAGTTATTTCTACGGGGCTTTTTCCGTTTTCTATATTATCGTCGATTTTTTGTGTTTCAATGCTATCGGGTATTTGTTGCAGTTTTTCTTTAGCTTCTTGTTCTTGTTTTTCTTTAGCTTCTCGTTCTTGTTTTTCTTTAGCTTCTCGTTCTTTTCTAAGTTTTAATTGCGATAAATTTATTTCTTCTAAAGCTTTTGCATATTCTTTGTCAGAAATTTCTAATTCAACAATATCAGGATTTTGGGGATTAATCTTAATCTTTAAATGATTGTCAAACTTTATTTTTGATTTCGTTTCAATCTTGTAGTTTCGAGCTGGAAATATAATAAAAATGGCAAATATACCTATACTTAACAAAATTGAATTGAGGGCTAAAAATAAAAGAATGGCTATTATTAGACCAAGAATAATAGACATCAGAAGCAATCTACCACTCTTACATGAAAGTCCAGTTTTCATTTCAATATTGTTTCTACAGGAATCGCATATAGGTAAAGAAAATGTATAATTCTTCTTGTAGTCTTTATTTGATGTATATGAACCATATAAATTTTTTGCGATATGTTTATCAGCGTGGTTTCTACAGATTATACAAATATTTGGAAAGTATATTTCAGTGAAATTTTGAAATTCTAAATTGTTGTTATCAGAATTGAATCCCAACTGTTCATTATTTTCGCTTGAAATTGTCATTCAAATACCCCTCCCACAATTTACGCAAAATTTATTAGATATTTTATTTTCTTTTCCGCACCAACTGCACTTCTTAGTATTACTATATTTTTGTGTTGTAGTTGAATACTGTGAGTCCCTTGAAAATTGACTCAATGATTTTAATAAGATCGTTTTAATACGCTTATTCATTGGTTCAGGTACTCCCATAATCAGAGCACTGACCATGTTATTAAATCCATCTGAAAATCTGCCTTCGTTAATATCTCGAAATGCAATATTAGCCATTGCTTGAGCTCTTTTACCTTCTGCGGAATAGATAGATTTTGGTTGAGGTAATCCATAATGAATTAAATCTATAATTTTTTTAAATTCAACATTGTTGGATCCATATCTTGGTTTTGTTTGAATATAGCTAGGTCTACTATAACTTGGAACATATGAACTCCTGGGATAAGGGGAAGGTTTTGGTTTTGGTTTTGGTTTGAATTCCTTTTCCACTTTTATAGCGTTATAAACATTTGGCTTCTTAACAATTTTCAATTTATTTTTTATGGGTTTAGTTATAGCTTTTTGTTTCTTATTAGTAAGAGTAGTACGAACAACAAAATAACTTGAGCTTACTAGGATTGCAATTCCAGCAATGTTAAAGAAGACTGTATTTAACGATATTTTAGAATCTAATGGATCAGTTCCCCATTGAACCTCAATTCCATCAGAATATCCATCTCCATCGGTATCTGGATTTAATGGGTCTGTAAAATAGGTAGAAATTTCTAATCCATCAAATAATCCATCAGCATCTGTATCGGGATTATTAGGGTCTGTTTGAGTCTGAAATTCATTAAAATTATTCAATCCATCGTTATCGGCATCTAAATTCGCATCATTAAAGACTAAATCTAAGCCATTATTATACTCCCAAAAATCGGGCATTAAATCATCGTCAGAATCTGTATCGTCTGCTAAGGAATTTAAGAGAAATTCTAGTAAATTGCTTAATCCGTCATTATCATAATCTAACATTGTATCGTTAAGTAATGGATTTAAATTACAATTAAATTCATAGTAATCTGTCATAAAATCTCCGTCACTATCTGAAAGGTGTGGACTAGTTCCACATTGACATTCTAATAAATTAATTAGACCGTCATTATCCAAATCTAAACCGGAATCATCAGTAAAAGGATCTAAGCCATAAGTGTATTCGTAACCATCATACATCCCATCACCTTCAGTATCTTGATTAGTAGCATTTGTAAAATAGACAAATATTTCAAAATCGTCGGTTAAACCATCCCAGTCTGTATCATTGGTGGTAGGGTCAGTAAAGTAAATAAATATCTCATCACCATCATCTAAACTATCACCATCTGTATCGGCATTTTGAGGATTTGTATTGTTTCCGTATTCATAAATATTCGGAATAGTATCAAAATCAGGATCTAAACTCGCATCATTAACAAACGGATCTAAATTATATAATACTTCAAAACCATCATCCATCCCATCACCTTCTGTATCTGGGTTCAATGGATTAGTAGAGTGAATTAATACTTCGGCTCCATCGGATAATAAATCATTGTCAGTATCTGCATTTGTTGGATCTGTGAAATAAATGGATATTTCATCCCCATCCAGCAATCCATCATTATCAGTATCACTAGAACTTGGATCTGTTGTACCATAAAACTCAGAGTAGTCACTTAATCCATCTGAATCGCTATCAACATCAGAAATATTCATGTTAAACATGATTTCGATAATATCTTCAATAGAATCTGAATCGGTATCACTTGAAACTGTTTGATTCAAGAAAATTACTTCATTCCCATTAATACGAGCAAATATCCCATAATCACTGATACCTGTCACACCATTCAACTGTAACGTACCTGAATAATACCCAAAACCTGTATCTGAGGCTGGATTATGGGTGAGATCTTCTACCGCTGAAACTATGGTTGATGAAATATTGCACGCTGCTATCCTTAAATCCTCTATCAATCCAGTTCCATACATAAGAAAAGAATAGGATAATGAGTTTCCAGAGGGAATTAGAGATAAAGCACCGAAGGAAGTAATAAGAACTGATTCTCCACTTATTCCATCATACTCTTGAGGATGATGAGTATAACCGACTCCTGAGGAATAACTTATCGTATTAGGTGAGGTATATGAATAACTTTCTTCCATCGATATTACTCCATCCGCATTAGAGTCTGTTGCGTAATCAAAAGATTCAAGAAAGAAATTAGTAAAAACTCCATGTTGTAAAGAGGGGTCCTCTAAACTAAATTCAACATCTTGGCATGCTGTCATAATATACCGCCCTATCTCTTGTACTTCAGGTATCATACCTCCAGTATTACATGCGTCTAATACAATATATCTCTCAGAACAATTAAACTGATCTAATTTCGAATCAAGTAAATCATCCATGTAATAATTACTTGGTGTACTGGGAATAGAATCATAAGAACATAAGAAGTGAGTTCCATCATACATCTCAGCTTCGTAACTATCGATACTAAAACCCCAATCCGTAATTGTGTTATCAGTAATCATTCTAATGTAAAGCCTATTATCACTTAGAAGAGGAATAGACCCTGACCATAACCCAGAACTAGATCCAGTATATCTCTCATAATACCAACCCGAACCTAAATCAGTGTCTCCTAGATAAACATTATCATAGTCGTATTCAAGGTCGAGACGATCAAAGTGTACCCTCATATAGACTGCATCTGAATGATAAATGCTCCACATATGGTCATAATTGTTTGAATAAGAATGAGGGGAATCAATCGAGTGACTCTGAATTCCAGCACTTGAAGTCCCAGCGCCACCATGGCCGGAGTAATAAAAGAAAAAAATATCGTCTTCACTAATTTGAGAGGCAATTAAGTCAAATGCATTGCTTATGGCTGCTTTTGATGCACTTGAATCTTGAAAGTAATAAACATTTTCAGATTTAAAATTGAAATCATTAACCAGCATTGAATAAATATCTTGAGAATCATCATCACAATAGGATAGATCCGCATCGGTTCCCGGATAATCTGAGATTCCAACAACTATTGCATATGCATCTTTAGCTGTAAGAGCAGCTGAGGATTTTGGTGTTGCGTTATTTAAATCTTCAAAATGTTTTATTTCTTTATTTTCTAATCGAGTATCTTGACTATTTTTAATTACATTAGAAGGTTTCACACTAATGCATAAGAAAAAAACAACACAAATCAATAAAGAAAGAATTATCGCTTTACGTATTTTCATTACATTCACGCATAAACCATTTAATATTATTATTTGTTTATTCTAATGTAAAAATTTCTGTCTTGGTAATTATTGGATCTGATTTTATTTAAATCTTCTGTCATAATATTGCTAGTTTAACTAAACCTTAAAGTTAATAAATAATTTATATGAAATAATGCCAGATGATATACCATTACCCTCTAGAGACATTGCTTTTGAACTACTTAAAATTATAAAAGTCCCATATCAAGTTAGGCGTCATTCACTTAAGGTTTCAGAGAAAGCTTTAGAATTAGCAGAAAAAATAACTAAAAATAAGATAAACTTAGAACTTATTGAAATTGGGGCATTGCTTCATGATGTTGGAAGATCAAAAACTCATGGATTTAACCATGGAATTATTGGTGGAAAAATTTTAAGAGAAAGGGGTTTTCCTAAGGAGCTAGCTAGAATTTGTGAAACTCATATTTTAGGAGGGTTGGATAAAGATGATTCGAATAATGTAGGATTACCTCAAAAAGACTATATTCCCCAAACAATAGAAGAGAAAATAATCTGTCTTGCCGATAAATTGATAGCTGGAACAAAAGAAGTTACTATAGAAGAGAGATTTCAGAAATGGTTTTCGAAATATGGAAAAACTAAAATTTTAGTTAAATCTAAAGAGAGAATAGAAGAAATACAAAGAGAAATCAAAGAACTCTCTTAATTTTAGTAATTAAAGATCTTTTACTCTTTATTTCTTGATTTTTACACAAATTTTTATAGTCTTTATCAATCAAAATTATTGTTTCCCCTATTAAATTACACGTGTCGTATAGTATTTTAGGATCTACTTTTTCAGCAGTATCATGAACCGTATGAGCAAAAAAAGATGCTGCTCCAGTAGTAATATCAATTGTATCATATTTCCTTAAACGAAAAGGAACAGTATCTGAATGTGCCCCAGTGCTTAAATGCAACCCTTTTACTTCTAAATTTGCTTTTTCTGCTGCAAGTAAAAGGTACTTACTTAAAAGTGGGGCAATTAATCTTTGTATACCTATTCCATAAGATTTAGAGTATTCAATCCTATTATTCTGAGGATCAGGCTTACAAGAAACCATATCAAAATTGATTTGAAATACTCTTCCTTTAACAAACTGGTTTTCGTATTCATTTACAAACACTCGTGAACCCATAGTTCCTAATTCTTCTGCTGAAAACTGGCAAAACCAGATATTGAAATTCTCCAAAGGATGTTTAATGAAGAAAGAACTTAATTCAAATACTATAGCCATTCCAGATGCGTTATCTAAAGCTCCAGGAGATTTATTATGAGTGTTAAGGAAAAGTAAATAAATATTTGAAAATGAGATTAAAACTATTGATATCCAAGTCCCATAAATAGTAATATAAAACGAAATGTCCAAATTTCCAAAAAGAATAATTAAATAGAAAATATAAATACCAATTAAAGCTAGTTCACTATATAGCAAAAGCTTATACAATCTCACTCTCCGAAGAGTATTGATAGATTGTGATTTGGAATCTAAATGTGCTGAAATTATTATATTTCCAGCTTCGTTCTCGGGTATCTTTTTTGCAGGAATTTTAGTAAAAACATTAGTAGAATTTATAGTCTCGCCAAAGTATTCCCCCCAAAAACCTGGGATTTCCGGATGTTTTAAACCTCTAATTATTAAATAAACAATTATCAATATAGAAATTATTAAGAGCATTGTTAAATAAACATGAATATAGATAAATAATACAAGATTTAAATTGAAAGTCAAGTTAAGCGTCATAATCAATTTTATTAATGTTGTAGAATAAAAATCCGAAAAATCAAAAGATTTTTTCTTTATTTGATTACTTTTAAAGCCAATCTCTTTGAATGTGCCGTGGGCTAGTTTAACCGCTTTTTTTTCACCCTCAGTGCCAGCTAATCTTGGAAAACTAAAAGTATTGACATAATTAGCCAACCTATCCTGGTCAAAAGAAGGCTTGTTTATTGAATGGTTTTGAGATATTATATTTTCCCTCACTATAAATGATTTAATTTTTAATTTGAATTCCTTTTTGATCTAATTTTTCAATTACAATTTCTTGGATCTCAGCTTGGACTATTTCGATTATATCGTCTGTGTATATTACAAAATATCCCTCACTTTTAGCACGATTAAGGTATACTTGTCTTACTTTTTCTAACAATGAAGTATCTTCGAATTTGTCCAAAACCTTTTGAGGTTTCCTGGTTAATGACAATTTAGGATCAATATCTAAAATTATTGTTAGATCGGGTTTACCGGCAAACTTGTTTAAGGTTTTCACCCAATCAACACTAACATTTTCAGATTGACTTGATTGGTAAGCAATTGAGGATTCTAAATACCTATCAGATATTACAATATATCCTTCCTCTAATTTTTTTTTTATATCATTATTAAAATGAAGAACTCTATCAGCAGCAAATAATAGCGCATCTGTAGAAGCTGGAATTTTGTCATCCTTTAAGTAAGTTCTTAATAATTTTCCAATATCACTATTTGACGGTTCCTGAGTTAAATAAGTTTTTAAACCTTTCAAGCTTAAAAAACCTGTGAGTAGTTTACTATGAGTTGATGTACCTGAACCATCTATCCCATCAAGAACAATAAATATTGATTGTTGCATCGATTTTCTCATTTTAATTATAATTTATTATTAATTATAAGTAATTTTCTCATTTTATGATTTAAGTGTTGATTTCCATTAGAATTATATTTAATAAATATTTTAAAGGAGATAATTTATTCAAAAGTTGTGAAAGATATAAATTAATGATGCACATGTCAACAAATAATGCTTTAGGATATTGTCCCGTTTGCAAACAAAATGTGGTATTGGTGAGAGAAGCTGTAAACTGGGCTTTAGTGATAATCTTAATTATTTTTACAGGAGGAATTGGTCTTATAGTATATGGGATCATATATTTTAACAAACCTCCTAGTCATTGTATTCAATGTCACTCACTAATTACATTAGCTTCAACCAATAGGGTTGAATCTCTAAATCAAATTCAAACGAACACACGATTAGAGCAGAATAGTGAATTCAATTTTGTTGATTCTGTGGAAGATAGTGAGACACTACAACAAGACTGCTGTTCATTTTGTGGAGAGCCATTACATAATAAAAAGGCAAAGTTTTGTGCACACTGTGGTTCAAAAGGATAATTTACTTTATTTTTAAAATTAAAAATATAACCTACATCTTATGCTAAATAAGTCCTTCTCGGGGATAGAATAAACATTGGGAACTTTTTCCCTTCTCAAATATCTCTTTTCGCCAGAAATTATCTCTTGTACCCTAAAATAAATTCTATTATCCTTTACCCATATTTTATCAACCAGGATATTAAGTATTCCAAGGTTTCCCGTGCTATAAACTTAAAAGTAAGTTAATTTTTCCGTTGTTGAACCCTCTAAAGTAGATTCTTATTATTATTTTCCGTACACATTGTTAATAACCTCACGAATTTTCCGTTTGATAGTTCTTTTTTTCAAAGTCGTTGCTTAAAAATTGGTCAAAAAATAATTAGATGAAGGTTTATTCTTCATATTCTTCTTTTAAAATCTTCATAAATTCATAGAAATAATAATAAGAATTTTCAAAATGGTTGTCTTCTTTTGAATATTCTAATCCTTGGGAGAATATTTCGTTAAAACCCACTATATTTTTTTCTTTGATTATTTTTTTATATTTATGGAGCAAATTTTCGAATTTTTCTAAAATTTTAACAAATTCTTGATTTTCCATTTGAATCTCACCAAACATTTCCATTTCTCTCTGGATAATACTCTCAGCAAAAACTTTTTGGAGTAAAAAAGTTGTACCTGTAAATCTGGTCAATTCATTTAACGGTTCGCTAGTGCTCTTAAGAAGATTTAAAAAAAGAATATTAAACATATGCGGGACACCTAAAGTAAGAGCCACTCTTTTATCGTGAATCTCTGGTAAAGTTTCAGTAACAATTAATCCATCAGATCTAAATAAATCCAAGAGTTCACTCATAATTACTTCGTATTGGTCAGTTCCTCCTACTTTCACTACCATCATCACATAATTTTTCATATCACTGATTCCTGGACCAAACATTGGATGGAGAGAAATACAATTTACAGGAAAATTGTTCTTAATCTCATTTAAAGCTTTAACAACGGCGCTCTTCAAGGAGGTGATATCAAAAATTAACGCATTCTTCTTCAAAAACGGTCCTATTTTTCTTATCATCTCAGGTGTGGAGTTTATTGGAATTGATATCATAATGATATCTGCATTTTTAACGCTCTTTTCAAGTGAAATTTCGAACTTAACATTAAGTTCTACTGCAGCTTCTCTTAACTTTTGTTCGTCTCGAGCGTGAAGTGTTACAATGAATCCATGTTCTTTGAAGTATTTTCCAAAGATTTTTCCCATTCCACCCGAACCACCAATAATTGTAAAATTTTTTCCTAACATCATTTTGTCTTCAAAATCTCAATAATAGTTTTTTTCATTACATTTGTATTTGGTTTTGTATCTGTCCACCATTCGAAAGCTAATGCTCCTTGATTAATAAACATCTCAATCCCGTTCAATGTTTTGCACCCAATTTCACTCGCGTCTTTTAAAAGTTGAGTGTTGAGAGGGTTATATATGATGTCGTAAACAAATAAATGTTCAGATAATAAATCCTTGGAAATGGGTGTTTTGTTTACATTTGGATACATCCCTACAGGAGTTGTGTTTATCAGGAGATCTACATCAATTATCAAAGACTTCAAAGTCTCATATTTAGATTTCTTTCCGACAACTTTGATTTTCATTTTATCTTTTAATTCATTAGCTAATGCAATTGCTTTCTTTTCTATTATATCACATATAAATATCTTGTCGCTTTCGTCAGATAGAGCAAAACTGACTGCTCTTGCAGCCCCTCCAGCACCTAAAATTAAAACTTTTTTCTCTTTAATTTCAAATCCGGAATTGATTAAAGCTTGTTTTGCTCCAAATGCATCTGTGTTTTTCCCAATTAAATTTCCATCTTGATTTTTAATGGTATTAACGGCGCCTATTTTTTTTGCGAGAGGATCAATTTGATCTAGATATTTCAATATCGTTTCTTTGTGTGGAATGGTGACATTCATTCCTATAAAACCACGCTTTTTAAACTCTGATATTGTTGTTTCAATGTCTCTTGGAGGAACATCAAAGGCTAAATAAACATAATCTAGAGCCATATCTTTAAGAGCAGCATTATGCATTATGGGGCTCATACTATGCTCGATTGGATGACCAATTACACATAAGACTTTAGTCCCAGCTTTTATTTGCGGGTTATTCAGCATGCTTTTAGAATATTTATTAAATTTGAAACTATTAATATGAGTAAGAATAAGAATAATTTATAATTATTTAGCTAAAGCAGAAAACAAATGATGGATGATATTAAAATATGAGTAAGATTTCCCTCAGTTTAGGAACTTCGACATTTCCGATGCCTGCTGCGGTTATATCCGTAGGGATTGGTGATGAAGCGAATTTGATTACTCTCGCTTATGTCGGAAAAGTTTGTTTAAAACCTCCAATTATAGCAATTTCAATACAACCGGTACGCCATTCTTACGAGTTAATCGAGAAACACGGTGAGTTTGTAATTAACTATCCTACAAAAAATCAGTTAAGAGAAATGGATTATTGTGGGACGCGTTCGGGTAGAGATGTAAACAAATGGAAGGAGTTAAACTTGACTAAAGAACAAGGAACAATTGTTCAAGTCCCTATGGTCAAAGAGTTTCCATGGAATATGGAATGTAAGGTAATTAAACGTATGGAACTAGGATCTCATGTATGTTACCTCGGAGAAGTTGTTGCGACTCACTCTGATGAACAATTCGTTTCAGATAATAGATTAGATCCCAGCAAATTCAATTGTTTCGCCTATATTAATGGAAACTACATAGGATTGGAGAAGGGCGTTTTAAAATCGCACGGTTTTTCAATGTTATAATAACGTATTTCTTTTCACCTCACGGTAAAAAATTATTGAGTTGAAATTATGTCAAAGGATTCAATAGCTTTAATCGGATTTATGGCTACAGGTAAGTCTACAGTAGGAAAAGCATTAAAAGCCCGTTTAGGAAAAGAATATAAATTCATAGAGACTGATCAAATTATCATTGAAATGGCTGGAAAATCAATCCCCAAAATTTTTGCGGAAGATGGTGAAGCAGAATTTAGAAATTATGAGGTTGAGGCATGCAAAGTAGCCGCTGGGTTAACTAAAACGGTTATTTCTTGTGGAGGAGGTGTTGTTTTAAATGCATCAAATATCGAAATATTAAAGCAGACTTGCCATATAGTTTTATTAACAGCTACTCCTGAAGTAATTTATAATCGAGCGATGAGTGAAGGGAAAGAAATCAGACCAATTATAAATAAAAAAGATCCATTTAAAGAAATAATAGAACTATTACGATACAGAGAGCCTTATTACACTTCCTCTGCAGAGATTGTCATCGATACTACAAAAAAATCAATCGAGATTATCGTTGAAGAAATTCTTACACATACTAAACTATGTTAAAAACATTTTTTTTCTATTTGTAGAGATGCAATAATGCAAATTTATTGTAAAACTCAAATTTAAATTAATTTAAACTATTATTTGTTCAAAAATAAATCGAGAAAATTTTAAAAATGACAGAAACTAAACGATTTAAATGCTCAAATTGTGGAGAAGAAAGCCCAAGAAGGTTACATGAGGAACCAGATAAAACACAGGTGCTCTATTACTCAATGCAGGGAGCTCCAGTCTATAAAAAGAAAATAAAATGCGGAAATTGTGGTTTAGTATTCGATAAAGCCTAATAAACCGTAGAAATCATCAATTTTCAAATAATAGTTGATGTATTTCTCTAATTTTTTCAATTTTAATTTGCCCCGGGGCAGTTTTTTCTTCCAAAGAGCCATAAGTCCATAAAGATCCGAATTTAACGCATAATATTCGAGATAAGATCCCCAACTCCCCCATAGCAAAACATACAAATTTCTTATCTTGCTGAGAAAGTTTTTTGCATATATTCAAAACTTTTATATTGTCATCAAACACTTGAGCTGTTAATATAATTTTGAAAATACTTCCATCTAATTTATTTAAATCAATAGAAGGTATTTGTTTTAACTTTTCATTCAACCTAGTTAATACTTCAGTTGTCTCTTCGCATATAATAGATTTCTCAAAATCGTGATAAGAGAAAATTAGTTTTATATTATTATCGTAAGCCAAACCAATAAGGCTTTTCAAAACTACGGATTCTGAGTTCATTTCAATATCTAAATAGTCTGGTTTTTCTTCAATTAAACGACTTAAAACTTCTATCCTTTCATTTATACTTAAATCGTATTGCCCTCCCTCTTGTTTTCTCCTAAAAGTAAAGATCTTTGGAAATTTAGGAGGGACCACACTCATTAGTTCTTTTATAAAGGTATGCGTGATATATTTAGTTTCGTTAATATAATCGAATCTAAATTCAATTAGATCAGGACTTTTATCTAGCCCATTTTCTATAATTTTCTTGTTTAAATTAAAATTGTCAGATTTAATTGGAATTGCAACACAGATTTTATATTTCATTATAGCCCTATAAAAAAAATTAAAGTAAAGATAAATTTACACTTCTAAAATCTTTTTAATATCATTTTCGGTTAATTCTAAAGTATTTTCAGCGTTTACCTTTCTCAGTAATTTTTTCTTTTTGTAGTATTTTATTATTGGTTTTGCGTTTTTCTCGTAAGCGTCTAACCGATTTTTTAAGGTTTCTTCATTATCGTCGCTTCTTTGTTCAAATTTTATTTCAGCGCCACACTTATCACATATCCCTTCTGTTTTTGGCGGAAGAGTGTATTTATTAAAGATTTCACCGCAATTTTTACATGAATATCTTCCTAAAATTCTTTTTGTTATGATATCGCGACTTACATCTAATAGAAGGAATAGATCTATTTCAGTTATCTGGGTTAAAGCTTCAGTTTGATTTAAAGTTCGTGGAAAACCGTCTAATATGAATCCATGTTCTTTTACATCATCTTTGCCTAGTCTATCACCCACCATATCAATAGTTACCTCATCCGGTACTAATTCACCTTTATCCATATATTCTTTAGCCTTTAAACCGAGGGGAGTTTCGTTTTTTAAATTCTCCCGAAAAATATCCCCCGTGCTAATATGAGGGATTTCTGGTAAAACTTTATTTATTTGAGAAGAAAAAGTACCTTTTCCACTTCCTGGAGGTCCGAACAGAACTACTCGCACTTTTGATTTCAATTTAATCATCACTAATATTTAGCGTATATTATTTTTTTTTTAATATTATAGAGTATGAGTGTAATAAATAACTTTCTTAAATAATACTTACCAAAAATAGTAAACCAGAACGATGTAATTTCTATTTTATTTGAACTAAAGTGAAAATGTATTTGCAATAATATAATCTGAATAAAAAAAATTAAGTTTGACCTCCACCATACAGAAAAAAGTCTGGTGTAAGTCGGGCATTAGGTACAACAGAATATTTACCTAGATCGGTCACTCCATTTTCAATTAACACTTCATCGTCGATGAAAAAATTACCTGTATAATCTCTGCTGGGTCTTGTTAAAATTATATAAGCTGCATCAGCTACAATTTCAGGTTTTCTCGAGTGTTTGACAGCTGTCCCCCCTCCTAATAAATTTTTAACTGCTGCTGTAGCAATTGCAGTTCTGGGCCATAAAGCGTTGACAGCAATTCCATCTTTCTTGAATTCTTCAGCCATGCCAAGAACACACATGCTCATACCGTATTTTGACATTGTATAAGCTACATGATGAGCAAACCATTTTGAGTCCATATTTAAAGGAGGTGAGAGATTTAATATATGGGGATTATCAGACTTCTTTAAATAAGGAACACATAACTTTGAGCATAAAAATGTTCCACGAACATTTACAGAAAACATTAGATCAAATCGTTTCATTGGAGTGTTTAGCGTGGGAGTCAGACTAATCGCACTCGCATCGTTAATTAAGATATCAATCCCACCAAATTCTTTAATAGTTGCTTCTACAGCTGATTGGACTTGATCTTCAAATCTTATATCAGCAATGCAAGGAATACCTTTTCCTCCAACAGATTCAATATCTTCGACAGCGGAATAGACGGTTCCAGGTAGTTTAGGATGAGGGTCTTTGGTTTTAGCCACTACAGCGATATTCGCACCATCTTCAGCTAATCTCATAGCTATCGCTTTCCCAATTCCTCGGCTTGCTCCCGTAATAAATGCTGTTTTTCCTTTTAAACTATACATACCGTTATCCACCTTAAAGATTTCTCATTTATTTAGTATTAAATTAGTAATTTCACAAACTAATTTGGTCTTTGATTGTAAATATTTGAAGTGATTATTATCGTTTACAATTATAATTTAAAAGAAAAATAATCAAATCAAAGAATAAAAACGGATTAAGTTGTTGTAAAAGAGTTTTCTACATTTTTTATAAGAGATTCAACTTTTCTCTTTTCTTTAACGCTCAATAATTTTGAAAATTTACTACTAATAGATGATCCATAATAAGAATTCCCAAAAAAAGTATCTGATTTATTTATCGTGTTAATTAAGTATTTATTACTCCCTAAGTGCAAGTATAAAGAGATATCGTTGATAAATAACACAGGAGTTGGGTTACTGTTATAAATTTCTATAATTTCATATATTTTATTGAAATTATGACAAATATTGCTATACATTTCATTTTTATTCTTAGCATTTAGGCGGGGGGGAATAATTTCTCCTTTAAAATTTATATTATTACATTTTACGCTATTTTCATAGTAATCTTGTATTCTTCCACCGATCTTTAAATTATTAAAAAAAGCTAATTTTGGAGCAAAATCCAAAATACTTATATCTTTAGGGTTAATTTTTTTAATTTCTAAGAGATATTGGACAAATTTAGCAGTGTAATAAGTTTTCCCTGTATTTGTTTCTCCATATAATAATGTTCGATGTCCAACGTAATTTTCAAAGTCTAATTCTTCCATTTTTATTAAGAAAAAGTAATAAGATTATTTATTTGTAAAATTTTCCCATGAATATCCAGAATCTTTAAGGATTTTTAATATTATAAAACCAAGAGCACAACCTACAATGGATGGTAAGAAGAATAAACTCCAATATACAAGTACACCTTCCATTGAGAATATTCCATAGAAAGGAAAAATAATTTCTGCGATAGTACCTCCTATGAATACTGTCCCTAATGGTTCTACAAAAGCAGCATATTCTGCATATTTTGGCCTTTTTTTTTGTAAAATGTATGAAGTAATACCCACAATTAGAGCCCCTGAAATACCACCCCAAAAAGCGTGAGGAGTACCGATTGCAGTTGCATAACGAATGATAGCAATACCAAGAGCAGTCACTATAGAGAATAATAATCCTAATAAAACCCCACTTAAAACATTAATTAGATGAGCGAAAGGATTTATTTTAGTTCCAGCAATTGTAAAGTAAGCAAATGGATTTAGATAACTCAAAACGACTCCAACAGCAATTAAAATCGCAGTTACTGCTATTCTAATAGTCATCTTATTTTTGAATTCAATATGTTTTTCTTCTGACATGATATATCCTTCTATAAAACCATAATTTATATTTCAATCCTAACTTTAATATTCATAATCAATCTATTCTAATAAATGATATAACTAATATTTTTATTTGATAAAATGGGAATATTTAGAGGGTGTTATGTTATAGGATGAAAATAGGAGAATTGGAGATTAGTCCTTCAAAAATTATCTGTGTTGGTACTAACTACATGGATCATATCGAAGAAACGAAGTTAGAAGTACCAAAAGAACCAGTTCTTTTTCCAAAGACTTTAAACTGCCTTATCACAGATGGTGAAACAATTATTTATCCACAATGGATATTTAACAATCGTAAGTATAACCGGGTTGATTACGAGGTAGAATTAGCTTTTATTATAAAAGATAAATGCAAGTATGTAAAAGCAAACGAAGCGTATGATCATATTCTAGGTTATACTGTATTCAATGACATAACTGCTCGAAAGTTACAAGTTAAAGATATCACTTCAAAACTTCCTTGGTTTCGCTCGAAATCATTTGATACTTTCGGTCCAATTGGTCCAAGAATCGTTAGCCATCTGGAAATCAATGATCCACACAATCTTAAAATCGAGCTAAAATTAAACGGAGAAACTAAGCAATCTTCAAATACGAAACATCTGTTATTTAAAATTCCTGAGCTTTTAGAAAATATATCGCAATTCTTTACTATGGAACCGGGAGATATAATTGCTACAGGAACGCCGTCAGGTATAGGACCAATCAAACCGGGAGATTCTCTAGAAGCATCGATCGAAAAAATTGGAACCCTATCAAATAAAGTTATTTTAGAAGAAGAGATGAGCTAAATGGTAAAAATTGGAAAAACTACAATTAATCCAACAAAAATTTTGTGTTTAGGTCGAAACTACTTAGATCATATTAAAGAAACAAATGCACCCGTCCCTACAGAACCTGTATTCTTTGTGAAGACTTTGAATACGCTTATAACTGACAATGAACCAATAATTTATCCGAAAATTCTATATGAAAGTGAGAAGTATAAAAGAGTAGATCATGAGGTCGAGCTTGCATTTATTATTTTTCAAACATGTAAAAATGTTTCAGCTGATGTAGCGTTCGATTATATCCAAGGATACACAATTTTTCTGGATTTAACTGCTAGGATTATGCAAAAAAGCGATAGAAATATAAACTTGCCCTGGTATAGAAGTAAAAATTTCGATTCATTTGGACCGATAGGACCAAAAATCGTTCCGTGTAGTGAAATTTCAGACCCACACAACTTATCAATTCAATTAAAAGTTAACGAGCAAACGAGACAATTCTCGAATACCAAACATATGTTATTTAAAATCCCTCAAATACTAGAATATTTGTCCAAGTTTGTAACTTTAAAAAGAGGAGATATAATAGCTACAGGTACTCCAAGTGGAATAGGTCCGATTCAACCTGGTGATGTTTTAGAGGCCTCGATTGAAAAAATAGGCACAATTAAACATGAAGTTATTTTAGAACAGATTTAGTTGTTTTTCTATCACCCAAGTTTTTTTTTTCTATCAAAATTAATGATAATATTTTTCATTCAAATTACTTAATTATAATTATATGACAGAAGAAATATCTCAAGAAGTTAAGAATGAGATCTTTAGATTAGTTTCAACTCCCGGAGTAGAAATTGAGGATATTCCTGATAGAATCAACAAGGTTTTTAAAATAGAATTGAATTATGAAGAAGTTATGAAAATTTTATCTGATGAATATCTGAAACACAATCTCGATTATGGTCGTCGTCTCTGTTGTAGGTTCTAATTTTACTTAAAAATTTTAGTGGTTTTTTTGCGTGGAATTTTTTAATTAGATTAGCATGAATAACTCTAAAAAGAACATATCTAATTTCAAATCTTTTAGCAATTCCATATTATTATAAATATATGAATACACTCTTTCTTCACGAAAGTATTTCAAACATAGATTTTTTCCTTTCACATCGTGTAATATTTGAATGGTTTCGTATAGATTAGACTTCAAATATTGAGTTATTACTTCCTTTTCACATTTCAGCAAATTAATATCTATTATGTTAAACCAAGATTCTTTTGAAAATGTAATATTTTCCAATTCAGGTTGCTGTATATATTCCTCTTGCTTTTTTAACTTATTGTATACTTTTTCTATTTGATTTAAAATTAAGTTTTTTGATTTCGTATACATTTTATTTTCTAATATATTTCTTAACATAATAAAAATTTGTTGAAACACACCTAAGATATCAAAGAAGTCCGCTACTTGGGTTAATGATTCAACTTCTTCCCATTGACCATAATAATCTTCAATAACTTTGAGAAATGGTAAATAGACATTCATATTTCCATCCCAACTACGCTTCTTTTTTATCCATACGGGTTCAAACTCTTTTAAAAAAGCTTCTTTTATTACATTAAGACGCCCCATCAATATAGTAGTCTTCACAGTTTTTACATCCGCAGCAACAAATAGCAATTTAAAATTCGGTTCCAATATATAAATCCATCTTAATCCTCCCATTTCTATAGATTCCAGCGATTGGTGAAATTCTTCCATGGAGAAGTGGTGAAAAGCTGTTAGAAAACCAGAAACAATATCTTCGTCGGCGTCTGTTTTCAAAAACGATTTATATAGCAATTTAATTCCCGAATCACTATTTAATATCCAAATTATCATCTTACAACCTTACCCTTAAAGAGTTCTTAAATTTGAATAGATTTAGCTCTGAAATTATACTTTATATTTTTTCAATTAATAATATCATTAATCAGATAAATAAATTAAGATCAACAAGAACGATTTTTTTTAATAAATTTTTTTAGGTATACTTCATTGTTCACAATTACTAAGTTCAAAATTCGTTTTTGAAGGACTTAGAACGTAATAATAATACGGTTTCAATATAAAAAAGATATTGGAATGAATAGAGTCGAAAGATTTAGCATTATTTTTATGTTTTTTGGCCTTTAAATCACTAATTTTGAGAATACTATTTAAATAAAAATTTATGACGAGAAAAATGAGTAAAACAACCAAAGTCGTGGTTAAGGCTCTAGTTACAGGCGGTTCAGCTAGCGGTGGTCCTCCTATCGGTCCTGCTGTCGGTCCCACTGGCATTAAAGGATAATCGAATCGATTTCCAATGCAAACATTAAGGACGTAGTAGATGCCGTTAATGAAAAGACCATGCTTTTCAAAGGTCTGACCGTTCCGGTAAGAATTGAATGTGATCCTGAGACAAAGCAATTTGAAATTTTCGTAGAGACACCGAG
>Ga0255055_10000031_pt1 | contig 97212 bp, 100 predicted proteins | sample JV7_2_27_MG_FD_188633 | JGI IMG/M metagenome (GOLD analysis project Ga0255055, IMG submission 188633) | Seawater microbial communities from Jervis Inlet, British Columbia, Canada - JV7_2_27 | ecosystem: Environmental > Aquatic > Marine > Inlet | place: Canada: British Columbia | collected... | reverse complement strand
AGCTCCTGTGTGGGCCAGTAATGGAGATCCATCTCCAGGGTGACCACGCGGACCTTTCCTTCCAGGCTCTCGATGCGGAGGCGGACCGACTCCCCATCCTTCTTGCCCGCCGTGGCGGAGAGGAAGGCATCCAGGTCTGGCGTCGGTAGCCCGTCCACCGCAGTGATGCGTTGGGTCCGCCGTAGCCCGTCGCGCCCGGCAGGCGACCCGCGCAGGCTGTTCGCGACATAGACCCCCTCCCGCGGGAGGCCGCGTTGCTGCGCCATCTCCCGAGGCGGCGCCTGGAGGAGCGCCCCGGACCACAGGAGGGCCCTGTCCGTACCGCCGTTCGCAATCGGGACCGTCGCGACCGCAAGGGTGTGGACGACGCCGTTGCGCAGGACCGTCAGCTCGATCTCTCCCCCTCGGGCGGCGGCCTTCTCGACCTCTCGGAAGGCGGTCACGGGCTCACCGTCCGCAGCGAGGATCAGGTCACCGACCTCGAGCAGCTCCGCAGCGGGACTCCCAGACGTCAGGCGCCTCACCATCAGCGCCCTCCGGCGCCGGGGATCGTGCTGCTCGAGCCGCCGGGCGGCTTCGGCGTCGAGCCCCCGGGCCCGGGCCGCCGCCAGAGTCATCGTCTCGAACTCCACACCCAGCGAAGGCCAGACGAAGGGCTGCCCGGCGCGAAGCGGCGCAACCAGATCCTCGACCAGCTCCGCAGGGATCCCGGCGAAGAAGGCGTTCGGCTTGCCGCTGGCACCGGTGATCGAGAACGAGGCCCAGATGGCCAGTACCCTCCCCTTGTCGTCCGCGATCACGCCGCCGACGCTCGGAATCGTCTCGGTCAGGGAGATGAGCTCCGCGTTGAATTCCCGGAAGCGCGGCGAGTGAGGTCGCGCAATCGCGGCGGCGTCCACGCGTGCCACGCGCGACTCCCGGGACACCACCTGCTGCCGGGGCGTCATCGCCACCAGCCAGACCTCGTCCCCCGCCGCCGAGAAGCGGGGGCGTAGCTCCGCGCTCCGGACCGGCGTATCACCAATCAGGCCCGGATCGTAGGAGACCACCGCCAGGTTGTGATCCGGGTGCAGCAACACGACGCGTCCCGGAACTTCGACGGATCCCCCAAAGGTGATCCGCACGTCTCCGAGACTCACCGGAACCGTGTCCCGGTCGACGATCACCAGGCCGGCCTCTGCATCGACGACCAGACCAGCGCCCGCGAAGGAGCTCCCCTGCACCCCGTCGATTCTGAACGGGATGTCGAAGTCGACCATGGCGAGCGAGGGAGCCAGGGCGCGGGCCGGACGGGGTCCGTCCACGGCGATGCCCGTGCTCGCCGGCGGCCAGGGCTCTGGGTCCGGCGGATCCTCGGCAGGGCGGCACAGCCAGCGACCGACCGAGTCGTCCCGATCACAGCGCCGCATCGGAAACCAGCGGCGGTCCAGCGTCACCACCGCCACCGCGGAGCTGCGGGGCGCAAAGACGGGGAAATACCGCATGAGCAACCGGGTGCCGTCGGCGCGGTTGGAGACGAGCCGTTCGAAGGCATCCAGATCCTTCACCGGATTCCCGTCGACCTCGGTGATCACGACACGGCTGGGAACCCCCGCGCGCGAGAAGGTGTAGCCCTGCGACACCAGGTAGACCCCACCCGCGGGCACCGCGTGGTTGCGCGCCTGCTGATAGGAGAGTGGATGGAGGATCCCTCCGCCCATCTCCAGGTAGGTGGCAGGCGTAATTGCGTGGAGATCCTCGACGGTGGGCGACACTTCCACCAGTGCGCCCCCTCGTTCCAGCTGGATCGCCACCTCCTCCCCGACGGAGTCGTCCAGAATGGCCTCGAGAGAGGCGAAGGTATTGATCCGCTTTCCCTGCACGCGCAGCAGGATGTCGCCGGACTCGAGAATTCCGTGGGCGGCGCCACCGGGAACGGTCTCGGCGACGACCAGCATGCCGACGGCATGGGGAAGCGCCTCGCGCACCGACGCCTCGGTCTGGGCTCGAAGACCCAGGCGTCGAAGTTCGTCGTAGGACTCGTAGTGGAAGACCGCCTGAATCGTTCCGCGGGTCACCGGCTTTCCGGTGCGGATCAGATCCAGGGCGCGGACCACTCGATCCAGGGGCAGAAAGAAGCTCGAAGCGGCCCTCTGCTTGCCGCCCGCGTTGAGGCCCACCACCCTCCCGCGGCGGTCGATGACCGGAGAGCCGGACGATCCGCCGGAGGAGCTCGAAGCTGCCTGGAGGTAGAAGGTGTTGAAGTCGTTGTAGCGGCTCCGGCCGTAGCTGGGCGCCTCACGGTCCAGGCGGGCGATGGTGCCGGCCAGGATCGACAGCTTCTCCCCGGCGTCGTTCCCGATCACCCGGATCTCGGCGCCGACACGGGCGCCCTCGGGAGCCAGCGGCAGCTCTCTGGGCTTCATGAACCGGACCCCGGAAGGGTCGAAGCGGAAGAAACCGAAATCGTGCACCGGATCCCGGTAGATCGGCCAAATGTCGACCTTCTCGTGGTTCAGGAAGAGCGCGTCCGCCCTCACCGGACCCGGCTGTACCACGTGCCGATTGGTCAGGATCAGACCTCGCTCCGCATCCACCACGAATCCCGTCGCGGCCGAATCCGAGGCGACCTGCGTATCGAATGGACGCGTGGCGCTCACCCGAATCGCGATGACGCCCGGTACGACGCGGTCGAGCACGGACTCCCAGCTCTCGGGCGGGGCGCCGGAGGCCTGCCCGGCCAGCAGGAGGGAGAGCGAAGCGGCGGAAACGAGTCGGAGGAAGCTGCGCACGGCGCTGTTGATCAACTAGGCACCGAACCGCAGCTCGATTTCTCTGAGCATCCGATCGCGGACCTGCTCGTAGCTCGCGGGGAGCTCGATCGCCGGGTTCGGCTCCTGCGACTCGACTGCGTCGAGCCGCATTTCGTGGTACTTCACCTTGAAGTCCACGAATTTGAGCCCGTGTGCGGTGGAGATCACGACCACGCGATCCGACTTCTTGATCAGACCGCGGTCGATGAGCTTGCGGGTGACCGCGAGGGCGACCCCCGTATGAGGACAGTTGAAGAGTCCGGTCCGGTCGGCGTGGGCGGCCGCTTCGGCGAGCTCCTCCTCGCTCGCCTGCTCCACGATACCGTTGAAGCGACGCAGCGCCTTCACCGCCTTTTCGTAGGAGACCGGGTTCCCGATCTGGATCGCCGAGGCTAGCGTGGGCCGCGCCGCAATCGGCTCGAAGACCTCGAAATCCCGCTGGTAGGCCAGGTAGAGGGGATTGGCCTGTGCGGACTGCGCGCAGGCGATCCGCGGCCTTTGCCGGACGATGCCGAGCTCCAGCAACAGATCGAGGCCCTTCGCCAATGCCGAGACGTTGCCGAGGTTGCCACCGGGGATCACGATCCAGTCCGGAACACCCCAGTCGAACTGCTGGACGATCTCGATCCCGACCGTCTTCTGGCCCTCGATCCTCAGGCTGTTCATCGAGTTGGCCAGATAGATCCCGTCCCGCTCCGCCACCCTCTTCACGATCTCCATGCAGCCGTCGAAGTCGGTGTCGAGGGCGAAGACGATGGCCCCGTTGGCGATGGGCTGGATCAGCTGCGCCGTCGAGATCTTGCCGCGGGGCAGGAATACGATGGCGGGGATCCCCGCCGCCGCGGCGTAGGCCGCCAGCGCCGCCGAGGTATCCCCGGTCGACGCGCAGGCGACGGCGCGGATCGGCTTTCCCCTGGCGATCATCTCCTTCACCATAGAGACCAGCACGGTCATCCCGAGGTCCTTGAAGGACCCCGTGTGCGTGTTGCCGCAGAGCTTGATCCAGAGAGCATCCAGGCCGAGCTCCCTGCCGTAGCGCTCGGCCCAGAACAGGTTCGTGTTGCCCTCGTACATCGACACGACGTTGTCGTTGTCGATCTCGGGAAGCACCCACTCCTTCTTGCCCCACACCCCGGAGCCGTACGGCCAGGTGGTCCTGTGAGCGCGGTCCTCGAAGGTCTTCTTCCACGCCTCGGCGGGCGTCTTCTTGAGCTCGGCCAGGTCGTGAACGACCCGTAGGAGACCACCGCTTCGGTCGGTGTAGACCACCTCGTCGAGGGGGTAGCGTTCGGTCGGGTCGCGCAGGCTCTCGAACCAGGCCCTGTGGTTGGGCTCCTTGCTCACGGCTAGAAGTCCTCCTCGATGCGCACGAGACGGGTCGGCGCAGCCACCTCGGGCAAACGATCGATCTCGGCCATGGCGCTCCGGATCGCGAACTCCTGGGCGGGGTGGCTGAGCACGATGATCGGAACCGCCCCGGCGGAGCGGCTCTGCCCCTTCTGCAGAACGGACTCGATGCTGATACCGCTCTCCCCGAGGACGGTCGCGATCTGGCCCAGCACGCCGGGGCGGTCCAGGACGCTGAAGACGAGATAGCTGCGAGCCCGAAGCTCACCGAGGGGCACCAGGGGCTTGATCTGGAGGGCATCGGGCATGTAGGAGAGAGGCGCGACGCGACCGGCCGTGCCGCGCCGGATCTCCCGGGCGATCTCCATGGTGTCTGCCACCACCGCGCTGGCGGTGGGAAGCTCGCCGGCGCCAGCGCCGTAGAAGAGCGTGGGGCCGACGGCATCGCCGTGAACGGCGATCGCGTTCATGGCCCCATCGACCTTGGCCAGCATGCTCGACTCGGGAATCATGGCCGGATGAACGCGGGCCTCGATGCGCTCCTCGCCGCCCTCCTCTTCTCGCAGCTTCGCGATTCCCAGCAGCTTGATCCGATATCCGAACTCGGCCGCCGCCTCGAAGTCCAGCGGTGTGAGGCCTCGGATGCCTTCGGTGGGAATGTCCTTGTGGGTGAGTTCGGCCCCGAAGGCCATCGCCGCGAGCAGCGTCAGCTTGTGGGCCGCATCGATCCCGTCGACGTCGATACTGGGATCGGCCTCCGCATAGCCGAGATCCTGGGCGCGCTTGACCACCACATCGAACAGCTCACCGGTGCGCTCCATCTCCGTCAGCACGTAGTTGGTGGTTCCGTTCATGATTCCGTGGAGGCTCTGGATGCGGTTCGCCGCGAGCCCCTCGCGCATGGAGCGAAGGATCGGAATGCCGCCGCCCACGCTCGCCTCGAACGCCACGTCCACACCGCGGCTCGCAGCGGCATCGAAGACCTCCTTGCCGTGGAGAGCGAGCAGGGCCTTGTTGGCGGTCACCACGTGCTTCCCCCGCTCGATGGCGCGCAGGATCAAGCGCTTCGCCGCGTCGTAGCCGCCGATCAGCTCGATCACGATGGAGACGTCCGGATCGTCGATCAGACCTTCGGCGTCGGCATCGAATTTCACACCGCGGAGGTCGACACCTCTCTCCCTCTCGGTGTCGATGTCGGCGACCCGGAGCAGTCGCAGCGGAAACCCGAGCTTCTGGGTGATCACCGAGGCGTTCCGGCGCAGCACCTTCGCGACCCCCGTCCCGATGGTACCGAGACCGATGATTCCGATTCCCACCGGTTCTTCGCTCACCATGTCCCTCAGATCACCGCCGTTCGAAGGAAGCCCCGGATGCCGCGCACGGCCTGACGGATCCGGTGTCGGTTCTCCACCAATGCAAAGCGCACGTATCCCTCCCCGCTCTCGCCGAAACCGATCCCCGGCGCCACGGCGACTTTGGCCTCCCGGAGCAGGCGCTTCGAGAACTCGAGAGACCCGAGGCTCCGCAGCGGCTCGGGAATCGGCGCCCAGACGAACATGGTCGCGAGCGGCTTCTCGATCTCCCAGACTCCCGGGCCGGCCTGCGCCAGGCCGTCGATCAGCACGTCGCGACGCTGCCTGTACTCGTCGGCAGCCTCGGTCACACAGTCCTGGGGGCCGCGCAGAGCCACGATGGCGCCGATCTGGATCGGCTGGGGAATGCCGTAGTCGAGATAGCTCTTGATGCGGGTGAGCGCGTGGACCATCTCCGCGTTGCCGGCGGCGAAGCCCACTCTCCAGCCGGCCATGGAGTGGCTCTTGGAGAGGGAGACGAATTCGATGGCGACATCGCGTCCACCGGGGACTTCGAGAATGCTCGGCGGCCGGTAGCCGTCGAAGCAGACCTCGGCGTAGGCAAAGTCGTGGATCACCATCAACTGGTGCTCATGAGCGAAATCGACGATCCGCTCGAAGAAGGCGCGGTCCACCACGCGGGTGGTGGGATTGTGGGGAAAGGAGAGGATCAGCGCCTTCGGCTTCGGCCAGGTGCGCTGGATCGCCAGCTCGAGATTCTCGATGAAGTCCGAGTCCTGGGTCAGCGGAACGTGGCGCAGATCTCCTCCCGAGATGATCACCGCGTACTGGTGGATGGGGTAGGTCGGATCGGGAGCGAGCACCACGTCACCGGCGCCGACGGTCACGAGAACGAAGTGGGAGAGCCCTTCCTTCGCGCCGATCACCGCGATCGCCTCGGTCTCCGGGTCGAGATCCACGCCGTGGCAGCGCTGGTACCACTCGCAGGCGGCCTGGCGCAGGTTGGGAACTCCGCGGGAGGCCGAATAGCGGTGATTCCGCGGGTTCCGCGCCGCCTCACAGATCTTCTCGACGACGTGGGTCGGTGTGGGCAGATCCGGATTGCCCATCCCCAGATCGATGATGTCCTCCCCGGCCCGGCGCGCCGCATGGCGGAGATCGGTGACCTCTGCCAGCACGTAGGGCGGCAACCGGTTCAGCTTGGCGAAATCGTGACGGAAACGGGACGACATGGTTGGCCTAGGGGCGCCGGAGCGCTTCGCGATCCTCGCGGATCGCGCCGAGAATTTCCTCGGCGTTGTAGGAGGAGCGGATCAGAGGCCCGCTGGCCACGTGGGAGAAGCCCAGCGCGCGGCCATGAGCCGCGATTTCCTGGAACTCACGGGGCTCCCAGTAGCACTCGACCTCCAGATGATCTCGCGACGGGCGCAGGTACTGCCCGACGGTGACGGTATCGACGCCGACGCCGCGAAGCGCGCGCAGCACCAGGTTCACCTCGCCCATCGTCTCGCCGAGACCCACCATCAATCCCGACTTGACGATCGAATCCGGTCGCAGGCGCTTCGCCTCGGCGAGCACCGCGAGAGAGCGCTGGAAGTCCGCCCCCGGCCGCACGCGGCGGTAGAGTCGCGGCACGGTTTCGACGTTGTGATTGTAGACGTCCGGCCCCATCCTACACACGTTGGAGACAGCGGAGAGGTCGCCACGAAAGTCCGGGGTCAGCACCTCCACGCTGGCCTCGGCCCGGGCCCTCCGGATCGCGAGGATGGTTCGCGCGAAATGCTGTGAGCCGCCGTCGGGAAGCTCGTCCCGGCTCACCGACGTCAACACCACGTGGGAGATCGAGAGATCCGAGACGGCGCGCGCGACGCGGCCCGGCTCGGCGGGATCCGGCGGCGATGGCTTCCCCGTGGCGACGGCGCAGAAGCGGCAGGCACGGGTGCACACGTCCCCCAGCAGCATGAAGGTGACGGCTCGCCGCGGCCAGCACTCCGGACGGTTGGGGCAGCGCGCTTCTTCGCACACCGTGTGGAGACCGAGTCCGCGCATCAACCGCTCGAGACGCTGGAGCGGCGGGCGCACGCCCGGCGGCCGCACGCACTGAGGAGGCAGGCGACGGTGTTGAAAGGCCTTGGGGCCGCGGCCGATCTGGACCGGTGAGCTGGACACGAGAACCTCGCTAGGTCCCCAACATTATTGGAGAAATCCCGTCGCAGCAAGCGGAGGGAGAAGCCCTGCCGACGCCTGACGAAGGTCGGTAGAACGAGCTAACGGCGCTGGCGGGCCGCGAACAGTGCATAGAAGGGCAGCCCGGCCAGGAGCACCCCTAGACTGATCAGCGACTCGCGGGAGCGAAACCAGAGCAGGCTCCAGGCGATCACCAGATTGGCCGCGATGTAGAGGGCGGGCACCCAGGGATAACCCCACGCCCGGTAGGGTCGAGGCCGGTCCGGTTGGCGTCGGCGCAGTACGTAGAGGGCGGCAGTGTCGGCGATGGTGGCGACCAGGATGGCGAAGATCGTGTAATCGAGAGCGTTCGGGAAGGTCCGCAGCACCAGAACCAGGGCGATCGCCACGCCGGCCTGCACCCAGATGGCGACGGCGGGGGTGTGGTAGCCCGCGTGCACCCGGTCCACGCCGCCGAAGAAGAGCCGATCCAGCGCCATGGCATAGGCGATCCGCGGCCCCACGAGAACATTGGCATTCAGGGTTCCGAGGATCGAGGCGAGCACGAAGGCAGCCATCAGCGAACCACCGAGCGAGCCAAACAGCACCCGGGCGGCGGCCTCGCCGGCGTTCTCCACCTGACCGAGATCCGCCACCGGCAGTGCGTAGAGGTAGACCAGATTCGTCACCAGATAGACGACGGTGCAGATCGCCAGACCGAGGAAGAGGGAGCGGGGCAGGTTTCGACCCGGCTGTCGGATCTCGCTCGCCACGTAGATCGACGCGTTCCAGCCCAGAAAGCTGAACAGGACCGGTGAAAGCGCGAGGGCGAAGGCGAGCGGCGGAGCGGCGCTCGCAATTCCGTCCACCAGCGGACGCAGGTTCTCGACGCTCCCCTTCCCGGTAAGCGGCGCCACCACTCCCAGGACGAGCAGCGCCACCACCTTCACGTAGCCCGTGATGTTGTTCGCCAGTGCTCCCCAGCGAACGCTTACGTGGTTCAGCCCCGAGGTGGCAACGATGGTCAGAACGGCAACGAGCAACACGGCCGGGGTGTCGAGATCGAAGAAGGCTCCGATGCCGGCGGCGAAGCCGGCGGCGAGGGTCGCGATGGTTCCCGCGAAGATGGCGAAGAAGCTGAGCCAGCCGACCAGGAAGCCCGCCATTGGGTGGAAGGCCTCCCGGAGGTAGACGTAGTCTCCGCCAGCGCGCGGATACATCGAACCGAGTTCGGCGTTGGCGAGGGCTCCCGCCAGGGAGAGCAGGCCGCCCACCACCCAGACGGCGACGATCAGACCCGCATGGGGCAGGCGATCGGCGATGATCCCGGGAGTCAGGAAGATCCCCGAGCCCACCACGGACGCCACGATGAGGAACGTCGCGTCCTGAAGCGAGAGCTGTCGCTTCAGGCGATCGCGCGGATGGCGGTCATCCGACGTGGAGGGCCCGATCTTTCTCTTCCCATGCCACCCCCCGCGGGCAGCCGCACTCTAGCCTGGATTTTTCACCAGGTCGCGTGGGGGGGGTGCGCCCGTCAGAGATCGCTCGGCATGCGCGGGTGGACCGCCTTGCAGTCGACCCACCTCTTCTCGACCACCAGGGCCCGGTTGCGGGCAGCGACGCGGCAGTAGACCTGGTCCTCGCTGACCTCGAGGAGAACGCCGTTGCCGGACCAGAGCTTGCCGTGCCGCCCATCGATGTAGACGGGAGTTCCCTCCGGAAACAGGCAGCCGCCCATCACCAGGCTCACCAGGATGACCGCGATACGACCCATTTCCAGGGAATCGGTGGATCGAGGCGCCGACTGTAGGGGCACTTGACTCGAGTTGGATTTACGGCGGGAGGTGAAAGGTGGGTTCCTGGATGTGCTCACTGCGGCAGCGCGGGCAGCGGGAGGGCGGGTGGAAGTGCCGACTTTCGCGGCCTCGGAACTCGAAGCCACAATCGAGGCATTCCGGCGGGCGAACCCGAAGGCGACGTCCCGCTCGGCGGGCGCTGCGCTCGACGTGACGCAGATCGGCCTCGAGAGTCCGAACCGCGCAGCGGAGCTTCCCCCGCAGCTCCTCGAAGCCGAGCGGATGCTCGCGAATCAGAAGCGCGATTTCCTGGCGCCGGGTGAGATCCTTCATCTCGAACCTGGATCACTCCATTGTGAGCGCGGCCCTCGCATGAGACCGCTCTCGAGCCGGGCCGCTACCCCACCTCCAGCAGGGCCAGCCGCTCTCCCCAGCGGCACTCCACCGCGCGAGCCAGACTGGGGGCGCGACGCAGGCCGGGATCGCGGCGGACCGTCGACAGGGCCGCCTCGCGAGCCACGGAGACCAGCCGGGTGTCGCGGACCAGATCCGCGATGCGAAGATCCGGAAGGCGGCCGTGCTGGCGGGTTCCCAGGAACTCCCCGGGGCCACGGATGCGAAGGTCCGCATCGGCAATGCGAAACCCGTCGCAGGTCTCGAGCATGGCGCGCAGGCGCGCCTCGCTGTCCTCGCTCGCCGCCCGCGCTACCAGCACGCAGGTTCCGAGGCGGTCTCTCCGCCCGACCCGCCCGCGCAGCTGGTGGAGCTGGGCCAGCCCGAATCGCTCGGCATGCTCGACCACCATGAGCGTCGCGTTCGCAATGTCGACCCCCACCTCGATCACCGTGGTGGAGACGAGGATCTGGGTGGCTCCCGCGACGAAGCGCGCCATGGCCTCGGCGCGGGCCGCTCCATCGAGGCGACCGTGGACCAGATCGACTCGCAGCTTCGGGAAGGCCGCGCGAATCCGCTCGGTGGATTCGACGGCGGCCCGCAGATCGATCTTCTCCGACTCCTCGACCAGGGGATAGACCACGTAGACCTGCTCGCCGCGGGCGACGGTCTCGCGGATGAGCTCGGTCACGCGTTGCCCCTCTCCCGAGCGCAGCAACACGGTCTCAGGGGGACGCCGGCCCGGAGGGAGTTCCTCGATCACCGAGAGGTCCAGGTCACCGTAGACCGTGAGCGCGAGGCTGCGCGGAATCGGCGTGGCCGTCATCACGAGAGTGTGAGGCGAGAGTCCGGCGTGGCACTTCCGCGCGAGAGCGGCTCGCTGAAGCACGCCGAATCGGTGCTGCTCGTCCACCACCGCCAGAGCCAACCGCGCGAACTCCACCTCTCCCTGAACCAGAGCATGGGTGCCTACCACCAGGTCCACCTCTCCCCGGCCGAGCCGGGAACGGATCTCCGCGGCTTCGGTGCGCGGAACCGAGCCGGTGAGCAGGGCGACGCGAATCCCCGTGGCATCTCCCCCCCCGCCCGCGAGCTGTTGGAGGGTCCGCTCGTGCTGCTCGGCCAACAGCTCCGTCGGCGCCATCAGGGCGGTCTGAAAGCCGCACTCCGCCACGGCGATCGCCGCCAGGAAGGCCACCACCGTCTTGCCGCTCCCCACGTCTCCCTGGAGAAGTCTCGACATCGGATGCGGGCGACCCAGATCGGCGCGGATCTCCGCCCAGGCGCGGCGCTGGGCCGGCGTCAAGCGGAAGGGGAGAGCGGCCTCGGCGGCGTCGATTCGCGGCCGCGCGACGTCGATGGCGATCCCGGGCCCTGCGGCTCGCTTCGCGCGCCGCAGGGCGAGACCCACCTCGAGCAGGTAGAGTTCCTCCAACACCAGCCGCTCGTGGGCCGGTGAGTCGCGCTCGCGAAGGGCCTCGAGGTCGACGGCGTCGCTCGGATCGTGGATCCAACGCAAGGCGGCCGCTGTCTCGGGAAGCTTCCGTTCCCGCGCGAGAGCCCTGGGAAGATGGCTCGCCATCAGATCGGCGTAGCTGTTCACGGCCGCCGCGATGATACGCCGAAAGGTTCGCGGCGGAATGCCCTCCGGAGCCGCGTAGTCCGGAACGACCCGCGGGGCCGCTGCGGCCCGGTCCTCCTCCTGGTTCAGCAGATCGATCTCGGGGTGGATGAGCTCGAGGGCAAAGCGATAGCGGCGCACGTCTCCGGTGACGCGGATCCGCCTGCCTTTGCGCAGCGAGCCGCGGAGCGCCTCTCCTCCGCGAAACCACTTGAGCGTCACGGTCCCGGTTTCGTCACCGACCAGGGCCTGGAACAGGCGCCGCCCCCCCCCGCGTCGCGCGACGAAGTCCGCTGTCTGCACCTCGCCGAGAAAGGTCGCCCGGCGTCCCACCTCGAGGTTGCCGATCAGGGCGAAGCTCCGGCGATCGTCGTAGCGCCCGGGGAGAAGAAAGAGCAGGTCCGAAACGCTGCAAAGACCCCGCCTCGCCAACGCCTCGGCCCGCCGCGGTCCGACTCCCGGCAGCCGGCCAGCCGGACGGGCCAGCGCCTCCTCCGCCCAGGCGAAATCCATCAAGGGGTGGAGCAGTTCCAGGGCTTCCCGAACCGCGGCGATACGCGCTTCGCCCTCGAGGGGCGACGCGAAGCGCTGCGCCACCTTCTCGAGAATCACGCGGGCGTCGGGCGGGATGGCGAGAGATGCGGCGCGGCGAGCCGCCCCGGCGACGCCGCGCTCCAGGTCGCGAACCCGGTCCACCCGCGCGAATTCGTCCGCAGCCGCGAACCAGAGGGGCCTCCGGATCGCGTCGACGGCCGCCGAAAAGGGAGTCGCACCCACGACCCCTCCGTTCTCGAGCCGGGCGCTGCTGGATCGCAACACCTGGGGCTGCTTCGTCAAGTCGCGCGCCGATGCACCTCCTGGAGCGGACGCACACCGATGGACTCGAGCCGCATGGCGCGGATCGCTCCGGCTGCCGCGCGGAGTGCAGACAAGGTGGTGAAGTACGGGAGTCCCCGCATCAGAGCCGCGCGCCGGATCGCGAAGGAATCGCGGACCACGGAGGGCTCCTGCTTGACCGTGTTGAAGACGAGATCCACTTCACCGGCCTCGATACACTCGACCACGTCGGGATGCCCCTTGCCCACCTTCGGAATCACCTTCACCGCGAAGCCCAGGGCATCGACCAGGCGAGCCGTGCCCTCCGTGGCGAAGATCTCGAAGCCGCTCTGGGCGATCTCCTCGACCGCCTCTCCAATCCTGGGTCGGTCTTCCTGGCGGATCGAGAGCAGCACCCGGCCGCTCATCGGGATGCTGTTGCCCGCCTCGATCTGGGCCTTGGCGTAGGCCCGTCCGAAATCCGAATCGATTCCCATCACCTCGCCGGTGCTCTTCATCTCGGGACCCAGCACCGTGTCGACTCCGGGAAACTTCACGAAGGGGAAGACGGCCTCCTTCACCGAGAAATGTCGTGGCCAGATCTCCTCGGTGAAGTCGAGCTCCCGCAGCGTCTTGCCGCTCATGACGAGGGCGGCGAGCTTCGCCAGCGGCCTTCCGATCGCCTTCGAGACGAAGGGAATGGTCCGTGACGCGCGGGGATTCACCTCGAGCACGTAGACGTCGGTGCCCTTGACCGCGTACTGCACGTTCATGAGCCCGCGCACGCCGAGCTCCAACGCCAGCTTCCGGGTGGACTCGACGATCTCGTCCACGACTCCTTTGGGGAGGGAGAACGGCGGAATCGAGCAGGCACTGTCTCCGGAGTGGACGCCCGCCTGCTCGATGTGCTCCATGACACCGCCGATCACCACCCTCTCCTGGTCGGCGATCGCATCCACGTCCACCTCGATGGCGTCGGCCAGGAAGCGGTCCACCAGCACCGGATGCTCGGGTGAGGCCCTGACGGCAAACCGCATGTAGCTGGCCAGGGACTCGACGTCGTGAACGATCTCCATGGCGCGGCCACCGAGCACGTAGGAGGGCCGGACCAGGACCGGATACCCGACCCGCGTCGCGATCTTCTCGGCCTCCCCGAGGCTGCGTGCCACTCCGCTGGAAGGGCGCCGGAGGTCCAGCCTCTCCAGTACCACGTCGAAGCGCTCGCGATCTTCGGCCCGGTCGATGGCATCGGGCGGGGTCCCCAGAATCGGGACACCGGCCCGCTCGAGGGGGATGGCGAGGTGCAATGGCGTCTGCCCGCCGAACTGCACGATCACCCCCTCCGGCTTCTCGCGCTCGACGATCGCCAGCACGTCCTCCAGCGTAAGGGGCTCGAAGTAGAGGCGATCGCTCGTGTCGTAGTCCGTGGAAACGGTCTCGGGGTTACAGTTGACCATGATCGTCTCGACGCCAGTCTCCCGCAGGGCGAAGGCGGCGTGGACGCAGCAGTAGTCGAACTCGATCCCCTGTCCGATGCGGTTTGGCCCTCCTCCGAGGATCATGATCTTGCGACGCCCGGTCGGCCGGGCCTCGCACTCGTCCTCGTAGGTCGAGTAGAGGTAGGGCGTGTGGGCCTCGAACTCGGCGCCGCAGGTGTCCACCCGCTTGAAGACAGGTCGCACCCCCTCGCGGTGACGCATCTCCCGGATCTCGTCCTCGCTGGTCTCCCATAGGCTGGCGAGCCGGCGATCCGAGAAGCCCGCCTGCTTGGCGGGCCGAAGCCAGGCGGGGCGCTCCTCCGAGGAGGAGTTGGCCAGGTCCGCCTCCATCTCGACGATGTCGCGCAGGTTGCCCAGGAACCACGGGTCGATCTTCGAGCGACGGTGAATCTCCTCGAGAGTCACACCGCGTCGGAACGCCTCGGCGATCGCCCAGGGACGACCGGGCCTCGGCTGTTCGATCTGCTTCCAGAGAGCCGCCATCCCCTCGTCACCCTCGGGCGCCGCAGGCGACTCGAGGCCGGCGTGGCCAATCTCCAGGGAACGCAGCGCCTTCTGGAAGCTCTCCTTGAAGGTCCGGCCGATCGCCATCACCTCGCCCACCGATTTCATCTGGGTGGTGAGGAGGTTGTCGGTGCTGGGGAATTTCTCGAAGGTGAAGCGCGGCACCTTGGTGACCACGTAATCGATGCTGGGCTCGAAGCTGGCCGGCGTCTCACGGGTGATGTCATTGGGAATCTCGTCGAGGGTGAATCCGACGGCGAGCTTGGCGGCGATCTTCGCGATGGGGAAGCCGGTCGCCTTCGATGCCAGGGCCGAGGACCGGGAGACGCGCGGGTTCATCTCGATCACCACCAACGAACCGTCTTCGGGGTTGACGGCGAACTGAATGTTCGAGCCCCCGGTGTCGACGCCGATCTCGCGGATGATGGCCACGGCCGCATCCCGCATCACCTGATACTCGCGGTCCGTGAGCGTCTGGGCGGGAGCGACGGTGATCGAGTCACCGGTGTGGACGCCCATGGCGTCGAAGTTCTCGATGGAGCAGATGATGACCACGTTGTCCGCCCCATCGCGCATCACCTCGAGCTCGTACTCCTTCCATCCGAGCACGCTCCGCTCGATCAAGCACTCGTGGCGCGGCGATTGCTGAAGTGCCCACTCCACCAGGGGCTCGAATTCCTGCTCGGTGAAGGCGACGCTCCCCCCGGTGCCCCCGAGAGTAAAGCTGGGGCGGATGATCGCGGGGATCCCGGTTTCCAGGACGATCTTCCGGGCCTCTTCGAGGGAGCGCGCGTAGCCCGAGACCGGCAGGGAGAGACCGATCCTTCTCATCGCGTCCCGGAATTGGTCGCGGTCCTCGGCCTTCATGATCGCGTCGAGCTGGGCGCCGATCAGCGACACAGCGAAGCGATCGAGCACGCCGGTCTCCGCGAGCTCGACGGCGAGGTTGAGGCCCGTCTGCCCGCCGATCGTGGGGAGCAGAGCGTCGGGGCGTTCGGCCTCGATGATCTTGGCAACCGTGTCGACCGTCATCGGCTCGATGTAGGTGCGATCCGCCATGTCCGGATCGGTCATGATCGTCGCCGGGTTCGAGTTCAGCAGCACGACCCGGTAGCCCTCCTCCCGGAGGGCTTTGCAGGCCTGGGTTCCCGAATAGTCGAACTCACAGGCCTGTCCGATCACGATCGGGCCGGAACCGATCACCAGAATCGTGTGGATGTCGTCGCGCCTGGGCACTAGGAACCCATCGAGACTTGCGCGCCGCTGACGAGTTCGCCGGCCTTGCACCGTGCGACCATTTCGCGAAAGCGTCGAAACAAGTAGCGGGCGTCGTGGGGGCCGGGAGAGGCCTCGGGATGGTACTGAACCGAGAACAGGGGCCGAGTGCGGTGGGCGAGGCCCTCCACCGTCTGATCGTTCAGGTTGACGTGGGTGATCTCCACGGGCTCCCCGGCCCGGCGCAGCGAGTCCGCGTCCAGGGCGTAGCCGTGGTTCTCGGCGCAGATCGCGACCTTCCCGGTGGCGAGATCCTTGCCGGGCTGGTTGCCCCCGTGGTGGCCGAACTTGAGCTTCCCGATCTCGCCGCCGAGGGCGAGGCCCAGGATCTGGTGGCCCAGGCAGATCCCGAAGAGCGGGAACTGCATCGCCAGCTCGCGCACGTGCTCGCGGACGCCCTGGACGGCGCGCGGATCACCGGGGCCGTTGGAGAGAAAGATCGCGTCGGGGCGCAGCGCGCGCACCTGCTCGGCGCTGGTCCGGGCTGGCACCACCGTGACGTCGAAGCCCTCGTCGAAGAGGAGCCGGAGGATGCTCCGCTTGACGCCGAAGTCGTAGGCCACCACACGAAAGGAGGGGACCGGCCGGACTCCCCGGGGCAGCTGTCCCGCGATCCCTTTCCAGGCGGAATCGCCCCACTCGTAGGCCTCTGCACACGTGACCTCGGCAACCAGATCCCGGCCGTCCAGGGGCGGCGCGTTGCGAGCGCGCTCGATCAACTCGGCTTCGTCCTGGAGGGCGGGGTCCGTGCTGAGCACTCCGTTCTGGAAACCTCGATCCCGGATTCGTCGCACCAGGGCCCGGGTATCGATGCCCGCGATGGCGGGAATGCCGAAGCGCTCGAGAAAGGCGGGGAGGGACTCCCCGGAACGCCAGTTGCTCGGCACCCCAAAGGGCTCCTTCACCACGAAGCCCTGCAGATGGGGCCGCTCGGCCTCCTCGTCCTCGGGATTGACACCGACGTTCCCGATCTGGGTGTAGGTCATGGTGACCAGCTGCCCGGCGTAGGAAGGATCGGTGAGGATCTCCTGATAACCGGTCAGGCTGGTGTTGAAGCAGACCTCGCCGACCCCGATGCCCTCTCCACCAAAGCCGTAGCCGCGGAACACGGTCCCATCCGCGAGCGCGAGATGCGCGGGACGCGGGGGGAATCTCCGCGAGATCATGGGGCTAGGACACCTCGGTCGAGGTCGTAGACGAGCCGGCCGGCGACGATCGTCGCCACCGCCCTGCCCTGGAGCGTCTGCCCCGCCCAGGGAGAGTTTCGGCTCTTCGAGTAGCCCTTGTAGGGATCGTAGATCCAGCTTCGCTCCGGATCGATCACGACCACGTCCGCCGGGGATCCGGTGTCGAGCCGCCCGCCCTCCTGGCCCAGGATCCGCGCGGGATTCGCCGTCAGGCGCCGGATCAGCTGCAGAGGCGTGAGGTGCTCTCCTCGCACCAGGTCGAGGACCACCGGAAGGGCCGTCTCGAGGCCGAGGACGCCGGGCGGTGCCGCGGTAAACTCGACCTCCTTCTCGTGAACCGCATGGGGCGCGTGGTCCGTCGCGATGGCGTCGATGGTCCCGTCGACCAGTCCTCGACGGCATGCCTCTACGTCGGTGGCCGAGCGCAGCGGCGGCGCCATCTTGGTATTGGTGTCGAAGCCCAGGGTCGCCTCGTCGGTGAGGGTGAGATGGTGTGGCGTCGCCTCGGCGGTCACCTGGAGCCCGCGGTTTCGCGCCTGGCGGATCAGCTCCACGGCACCTGCCGTCGAGACGTGGGCCACGTGGAGGTGCGCGCCGGTGAGCTCCGCCAGCATCAGATCCCGCGCCACCTGCACCGTCTCGGCCACGCTGGGATTGGCGGGCAGCCCGAGTCGGGTCGAAACCGGCCCCTCGTTCACCACGCCCTTCCCCACCAGGGTGCGGTCTTCGGCGTGGACGATCACGGGCGCCTCGACGAGCCTCGAGTATTGGAGGACCCGCCGCTGAACGCCGCTGTCCATGATGGTCTTGCCGTCGTCGCTGAAGCCGACGGCGCCCGCCTCCACCAGGCCCACCATCTCGGTCATGACCTCGCCCGAGAGACCCTTGGTGGCGGCGGCGATGGGATAGACCTTCGCCGGCGAATCCTGGCGAGCGCGATCGAGGATGTAATCGGTGACCGAGGGATCGTCGTTCACCGGATTGGTGTTCGCCATGCAGGCCACAGCCGTAAAGCCACCGGCCACCGCCGCGCGCCCACCCGAACCGATGTCCTCTTTGTACTCCTGCCCCGGCTCCCGGAGGTGGGTGTGCATGTCGATGAGCCCCGGCGCAACCCAGCAGCCTTCGGCATTGATGATCTCGGCGTCGACCGCCTCGATCGAGTTCTCGACCGCGGCGATCCGGCCGTCCTCGATCAGAACGTCACCCGGCGCATCGCGATCCGTGGCCGGATCGAGGATCCGCCCCCCTCGGATCAAAATTCGGCCCACCGCTCTACTCCTCCTCGCGTTCCACTTTTCTGCGACCGGCGAGGAGATAGAGGACGGCCATGCGAATGGCCACTCCGTTCCGCACCTGGTCCAAGATGACACTCGGCCGGTGGTCGGCCAGGTCGTGGGACAGTTCGACACCCCGGTTCACCGGCCCCGGATGCATCACGATGGCGTCGTCCTTGGCGTAGCGAAGCTTGGCTCGGTCCACGCCGAAGGTCGCCGAGTACTCGCGCACACTCGGGAAAAGGGCTCCTGTGAGCCGCTCGAACTGGATCCTCAGGGCCATCACCACGTCCGCGCCGTCGATCGCCTCTCGCAGCGAGGTGAAGCTCTTGACTCCGAGGCTCTCCACGTCCACCGGGAGCATCGTCGGAGGCGCAGCAAGACGCACCTCGGCGCCCATCTTGCGAAACGCGTAGATGTCGGATCGGGCGACCCGCGAGTGCGCGACGTCGCCGATGATCGTCACGGTGAGTCCGTCGATCCTTCCCTTCTCCTCGCGCACCGTGAGAAGATCGAGCAGGGCTTGCGTGGGGTGCTCGTGCGCGCCGTCGCCCGCGTTGATCACCGGCGCGCCGAGTTCGTCCGCGATGCGCTTGGGGACACCCGACACGGCGTGGCGCACCACCACCGCGTCCGGGGCCATCGCGTCCAGGTTCTTCGCGGTGTCGAGGATGGTCTCGTGTTTGGTGAGGCTCGACGATGCGGGCGTGAAGTTCACCACATCCGCCGAGAGCCGCTTGCCGGCGATCTCGAAGCTGGTACGGGTCCGCGTCGATGGCTCGAAGAAGAGGTTCACGATGGTGCGACCGCGAAGGGTCGGCACCTTCTTCACGTCCCGCCGCCCGACTTCCTGCATGCGCTCCGCGGTCTCGAGAATGGTCTCGATGTCGCTGCGCTCGAGGTCCTCGATGCCGAGGAGCCCTCTTCCCATCATTCGTCCGCCCTCCCCCCTTCTTCCATGACGACCACCTCGAGCGGTCTCTGGTAGCTCCCATTGCTGGCCCGCAGCTTCACGAGTTCGGCCCGCTTCGTCGGGATGTTCTTCCCCACGTAGTCGATCTTGATCGGCAGCTCCCGGTGGCCGCGATCGACGAGCGCCACGACCTGCACGGCCCGAGGCCTCCCGAAGTCCATCAGCGCGTCCATGGCGGCCCGAATCGTTCGTCCGGTGCTGGCGACGTCGTCCACCAGGATCACCACCCGGTCATCCACCGCCGAGGGCATCTCCGTGCGGCGAAGGGGCGGCCGGGAACCGCTGCTGGTCAGATCGTCGCGATAGAGCGTCGTGTCGAGGATGCCCACTACGACGTCGAGATCGGCGATGTCGTGGAGATTCGCCGCCAGCTGCCGGGCCAGGGGGACGCCCCCGTTGGGCACACCCACCAGGTAGAGGTTGCCCAGATCGTCGTTGCGCTCGACGATCTCGTGGGCGATCCGCATCAGGGCGCGGCTGATGGCGAGGTCGTCCAGAACGACTCGGCAAGCAGTCCCGGAACCCTGGGCCTGATCAGGCTGCAGAGGGTTGGTTCGGGGGGAGTCGTTCGTCATTTTCGGGCCTTTTTCCGCCTCGCGGGACGGACTTAAAAGGAACCGCTCGTCTTGATGCGCTTATCATACAGGTCCCGACTCGTCGGCGCCAATCGGAATTTCGCCCCGCCCGAGATCCGGCGCAATCCCAGGACCCGTTCAACCGCTGTTCTATTCGTCGAGACACTCGTGAAAGAAACCCATCCGTCCCCACCGCATCTTGCTGGTGAGATTCTCCCACCAGGTCAGGGGATTGAGCAGAGAGAGCCAGCTCCCATTCCAGTCCCAGGACCAGTAGAGGAAGCCGGCGGGACCCTCCAACTCTCGGAGCCGCACGGTGCCGAACTTGCGACCGTCGTAGGAGTTGTCGCGGCTGTCGCCCAGGAAGAGATAGCGACCCGGCTTGACGGTTCGGGGCTCCATGTCGATCCCCGCCTGGTGGGGATCGTCGAGAATCCGGTGGCGACACTCGCCCAGGGTCTCGATGTAGACGTCGAAGATGCGTCCGGTCACATCGCTGACGGTTTCGCCGGTCGGCGCCGTGGGGAGGGGCTCTTCGTTCAGGTAGACCCGGCCACCCCGCACCTCCACCCGATCGCCGGGCAGGCCCACCAGCCTCTTCACGAAGGACTCGGTGCGAAGCGCAGGACGCTGATCCGCCGGGTAGATGCCGCGGGGGCCCCGCCCCAGGTTGAAGACGACGACCTCGCCCCGCTCCGGCTTTCGGTAGCCGGGTATCTGCATCTCCGTGAAGGGAATCCCGGGACCATAGGCGAGCTTGTTCACGAAGACGTGATCCCCCACCAGCATGGTGGGCAGCATGGAGTCCGAAGGCACGTAGAACGACTGGAACATGAAGGTCCGAATCAGCAGCGCGATCGCCACGGCCAGGATCAGGGTCGGAATGTCGCTGGACTTCTGCTTCTTCTCTCGGCTCATTGGATCGTGTCTCCGATTCGCTCCCAGCGCATCTTCTCGCTGAGCAGGCTCCACCAGGTCCTTGGTCGGAGCAGCTCGCCCCAGCTCCCGTTCCAGTCCCAGGACCAGTAGAGGATGAAGGCCGGCCCTTTGAGCTCCTCGAGGCGCACCGTTCCCCACATCCTGCTGTCGTTCGAATGGTCCCGGTTGTCCCCCATCATGTAATAGCGGCCGGGCTCGACCCGGAATGGCCCATGGCGGCGCAAGGACGCCGCAGGATCCTCCAGAATGGCGTGGTGGCGCCCATCCAGCACCTCCACTCTCGCTCGGAGGCCATTGCCCATCGCATCGACGAAGGTCGCCTCCATCCCCTGGCGATCGAGCGGCACGCCATTCACCTTGACCACCCGACCGGCGACCTCGATCTCGTCCCCGGGCATACCGACGATCCGTTTCACGAAGCGGTCCCGCGGGAGATCCGGATACCGGTCCGCCGGGTAGATCCTACCCCCCTGCCGCGCCACCTCGAAGACGACCACGTCCGCGCGTCGCGGCTTGCGAAGGCGTGGGAGCCTCCAATCGGTGAAGGGAACCTTCGCGCCGTACAAGAACTTGTTCACGAAGAGGTGGTCGCCGACGAGGAGCGTCGGAAGCATCGACTCCGACGGGATGCGGAATGGCTCGATCACGAAGGCCCGGATTCCCAGCGCGATCAGCACTGCGAAGCCGATCGTGGTCAACTGATCGAGGATCGACGGCGACGGTGTTTCGCGCTTCGCCTCGTCGGGAAGAGGTCCGGTCCGAGCGCTCATTCATCCCCCAGCTTGAGCGTCTTCTCCTGGGCGAGCACCCCGACGAAGTAATCACGGGTCCGACAGAGCCCGTCGGAGACGGAGATCTTCGGTTCCCAGGCGAGCACGCGTCGGGCGAGAGAGATATCGGGACGGCGAACCTTCGGATCATCCGGCGGGAGCGGTCGGAGCGCGATCTGGCTCTTGCTCTCGGACAGCTCGATGACCGTGCGGGCGAGCTCGAGCATGGAGATCTCCGCGTCGCTCCCGATGTTCATCGGACCGACGTAGGTCGAGTTCAGCAGGCGCCAGATGCCCTCCACGAGATCGTCGATGAAGCAGATCGACCGGGTCTGCGAGCCGTCGCCGTAGACGGTCACATCCTCACCCCGAATCGCCTGGGCGAAGAAGTTCGGAATCGCGCGACCGTCGTCGACCTGCATGCGCGGTCCGAACGTATTGAAGATGCGGGCGATGCGGACGTCGACCCCGTGATGCCGGTGGTAGGCCATGGTCATGGCTTCGGCGAAGCGCTTGGCCTCGTCGTAGACCCCGCGAATTCCCACGGGGTTCACGTTGCCGAGATAGGTCTCCGGCTGTGGGCTCATCTCGGGGTCACCGTAACACTCGGAGGTGCTGGCCAGCAGAAGGCGCGCTCCCTTCGCCTTCGCCAGCCCCAGAGTCTTGTGGGTGCCCAGAGATCCGACCTTTAGAATCTGGATGGGGAGTCGCTCGAAGTCGGCGGGACTTGCCGGCGACGCGAAATGGAGGATCGCGTCGAGGTCGCCCCGCACGTAGAGGTAGTTCGTGACGTCGTAGTGCTCGAAGGAGAACCTCGGGTCACCGAGCAGGGGTTCGATGTTGTCCATCCGCCCGGTGAGGAGGTTGTCGAGCACGATGACCTCGCAGCCCTCCGCCAGCAGGCGTCGGCACAGATGCGAGCCGATGAATCCCGCGCCACCGGTGACCAGAATGCGACTGAGCGGCCGCCGCTCGGGCATAGAATTTCCTCTCTCGATCTCCCGCGAATCCGACTCAGCGCGAATCGTGGGAAAGGATCCATGTTGGCAGTTGATGATCGGACTTGAGCTGGCTGGCCAGGCGAGTCGCCTCTTCTCGGCTGGGAACGGGACCGACGCGCACCCGGAAGCGCACGCCGCTGCGACCATCGTCGCTGTGGACGTAGACCGTGAAGCCGGCCGCGCGGAGTTCGCCGGCCAGCCGCGCCGCGGCGTTCTCGTCGCCGAAGGCCCCGACCTGGATCGCAAAGCCGCCCTTCTCGGGCGGTGCAGGGCCACGAGTCGGCGGTGCCGTGGAAACCGACGGCGGATCCACCGGGGCCTCGGACCGGAACGCTTCCGGCGAGCCTTCTCGCGCACCCAGGGGCCTCGCGAGGGACTCCCGCTCCTCGGCCGCCACCGGATCCGCGGGGTTCTCGGCAACCAGGGGAAGCTCGGTGGTCCGCCCGGCCAGGTGAGCCATCACCAGGTCCGGCTCCTCCCACGCGGCCCCCGCCACCAGGCCCACACCGAAGCCCAGCACCACGAGCAATGCCGCCCCTCCCAGGGTGGAGAGCCAGCCGGGGCCGCCTTCCTCGCGCTGACGACGCCTTCTCTCCGCCATTACATCCGCTCCGGCGCGGACATGCCGAGCAGACCCAGACCCTTGGCCAGCACGGTGCGCACGGCCAGGGTGAGCCCCAGGCGGGCAGAGGTGAGCGCCCCGTCCTCCGACAGGACGCGATGTCGCTTGCCGTCCTGGATGTACGGATTCCACAACGCCGCGAGCTCTCTCAGATAATAAGTGATGTGATGCGGCTCCCGGGTCTCGGCGGCACGCAGCGTCACCTCGGGAAACTCGCTGAGTTTCTTGATCAGCTCGATCTCCTCGGGCAGCACCAGGGGTGCGATGTCGATCTCACCGACGGCCGGCAAGGGCACCCCCCGTCTGGCCGCCTCACGCTCGATGCCGTGAGTGCGAGCGTGGGCGTATTGCAGATAGTAGGCCGGATTCTTGGTCCAGTCCGTCTCTTTCGCGAGATCCAGATCGAAGTCGAGATGACTCTCGGGCTTGCGTTGGATCATGAAGAAGCGAAACACATCCGCACCCACCTCCTCGAGCAGCTCGTCGACGGTGACGAAGTTGCCCGCGCGCGTGGATTGCTTCACGGTCTGGCCCCCACTAGTGAGTGTCACGAATTGGTGCATGACCAGCTCGACGCGCTCCGGGTCGTAGCCCAGGGCGCGGATCGCCTGCCGTACGAAGGGAAACTGATCGATGTGGTCGGCTCCCATCACGTCGACTACGGCGTCGAAGCCGCGGCGAAGCTTTTCGCGGTGATAGGCGATGTCCGGGAGCAGATAGGTGGGCTCGCCGGTGCGCTTCACCAGGACCCGATCCCGCTCGAGCCCCAACGGCGTACCGCGCAGCCACACGGCCCCATCGGCATCGAAGAGCAGTTGCTCCGACCGAAGATCCGCGAGCGTCTCCTCGATCTTTCCCTCTTCGTAGAGAGACCTCTCGTTGTAGTAGACGTCGAAGCGGATGCCGAGAGACTCGAGGGTGGAGCGGATCTCCTCGAAGATCCTCGCCTCTGCCTCTTGGCGGAAGCGGCCCTCCCCAGGCTCGTCCGCGAGGGTCTCGCCGTAATGCTCACGCAGCGCAGCGGCAATCTCCCCGATGTAATCGCCCCGGTAGCCGTCCCTGGGAAAGACCAGCGGGAGGCCGTCGATGGCTTCGGGCCAGGGGGCGTCGGAGTTCTCGAGGATCTCCTCCGGCGGCGACGCAGCGCGACCCAACTGCTCGAGGTAGCGTGCCCTGACCGAATCCCCCAGCACCCGCATCTGGCGGCCACCGTCGTTGAAGTAGTACTCCCGTGTGACGTCGTAGCCGGCGTCGAGGAGCACTCGCGCGATGCTGTCGCCGAGCGCGGCCTGGCGGCCGTGACCGATGCTCAAAGGTCCGGTCGGGTTTGCGGAGACGAATTCGACCTGAACGCGCCTTCCCTTCCCCGTCCGAGAGCTGCCGAACTCCTCACCGGAGCTCAGGATCTGTCGGACGACTTCGCGCCATCGGTCGCCGGAAAGCCAGAGATTCACGAAGCCGGGACCGGCGATCTCGGCGCGACCCACCAGCCCGTTGGCGTCACCCAGGCTCTCGATCAGCCGCTCGGCGATCTCCAGCGGCGGCCGACGCAGGCGCTTGGCCAGGACCATGGCCGCGTTGCAGGCGAAGTCCCCGTGCTCGGCCTGTCGCGACGTCTCGACGCCAAACGGGGGGATTTCCCCCATGTCGCCAGCGTCGTCCAGCAGGCGTCTCACAGCCCTGCGCAGGTGTTCCTCGAGCCGCTCGCGCATGGCGCGTGAGAGTCGCCTCCATTAGCCATTTCGTCAAGGAATCCGTGGAGTTGTGTCACCGATCAGCCTCACCACCGTCTCCCCGGGTCGGGCCAGTTGCAGATCCTCCCTGATCGCCGATTCGATGGCGAACGGGTCGGTCCGCAGCGCTTCGGTCTCTTCCTCCAGGGCGGCGATCTCGTCGCGAAGCGCCTCGATCCGAGCCTCCGCCGCCCGCAGGTCTCCCCTCAGACGAAGCCAGGTGCGAAACCCCGCCTCGCTGTCGAGCATCGCCACGGCGAGCGCCGCGGCGACGATCGCGGGTGCGATCCAGTAGCGCCTCAGTTCCCTCCCCCCCCAAGAGGGTCCAGCGGACGTGAGTGTACATGGCTAGTACAGCGTAGGCATCTCCAGCAACCGCCGGATCCGATCGACATAGGCGGGCGCATCCCACTGCCGCGGGCCGATGTAGCGCGCGACGAGCACACCCTCTCGATCGATCAGATAGGACTCGGGGAAGCGATAACTCTGGTACGCATCTGAAACCCGCTTTTCGGGATCGAGGAGAACGGGGAAGGTGAGGCCCATGCGGCTCGTGAACTCCTCGACCGCCTGCCGGTCATCATCCACGGAGATCGCGATCAACTCGAAGTCCTGGGAGCCGAGCGCCCGGTAGAGACTCTCCATCGCAGGCATTTCGTCCTCGCAGGGTTTGCACCAGGTCGCCCAGAAATTCAGGAGCACGACCTTGCCCCGCAGCGACCCGAGGGAGAGCGACGTCTTGCCTCCGAGGATCGGAAGCGAAAAGGCGGGCGCGGGATGCCCCGGCTCGATCGGATCGCGGGTCGCGTCGCCGGTCAGCAGCGCCCAGAAGATCCCCCCGCCGAGGACGAACCCGATCAGCAAGCCACCGATCCGTGTCGAAATGGCGACGTCCCCCGCGGCTGCAAGCCGATGACGGCCTACTTCCCCTTGGCCACCTTCTTGCCCTTCCCCTTCGAAGGCTCCGCCGCCGGCCCCTCGACCAGTTCGATGATGGACATGGGGGCGGCATCCCCGCTTCGGCGCCGCGACTTGAGCACCCGCGTGTACCCGCCCGGACGCTCCCGGAAGCGATCGGAGAGCTCATCGAAGACCTTCGCAGTGATCGCCCTGCTCCGGATCACCGAGAGAGCCTGCCGTCGCGCATGGAGACCCCCGCGCTTGCCGAGCGTGATCATCCGATCGGCGACGCGGCGAAGCTCCTTCGCCTTCGCGTCCGTCGTCTCGATCCGTTCGTGGTCGAGGAGCGACGTCACCAGGTTGCGGAGCAGCGCCTTTCGATGCGCGCTGTCTCGAGCGAGCTTCCCATGTCGCTTGCGGTGGCGCATGCCTACGCCTCGCGCTCGCGAGATCGCTGCTCGAGTTCCTTGCGCAACGGGAAGTTCTCGAGGTTCATACCGAGGCTCAGGCTCATCGACGCGAGAATCTCCTTGATCTCGTTGAGCGACTTCCGCCCGAAGTTCTTGGTCTTGAGCATCTCGGCCTCGGTACGCTGGACCAGTTCGCCGAGGAATCGGATGTTGGCGTTCTGGAGGCAGTTCGCGGAACGCACCGAAAGTTCGAGCTCGTCCACCGATCGGAAGAGATTCGGATTCAGCGGCTCCGGCTTCTCCGCGCTGGGTGCGGCGAACTCCTCCGGCTCTTCGAAGTTGATGAAGATGCCGAGCTGATCCTTGAGGATCTTCGCCCCGTAGGCCAGTGCATCGGCGGGAGCGACCGACCCGTCGGTCCACACCTCGAGATTCAGCCGGTCGAAGTCCGTCTCGCGCCCGACCCGAGCCGGCGTCACGATGAAATTCACCCGCCGAACGGGCGAGAATGCGGAGTCCATCGGAATGGTTCCAATCGGCATTTCCTCCGACTTGTTCTTCTCTGCGAGCACGTAGCCCTTGCCGTTCGAAACCGTGCACTCGATCTCCACCTCTCCCTCACCCGTGAGCGTGGCGACCTTCTGATCCGGGTTCATGACCTCGACCGTGGAGTCGCCGGAGACCAGTTCGCCTGCCGTCAGGACACCCGTTTCCTTCCGGTTGGCATGCACGACCTTGGATCCCTCGGCGTGGAGCCTCAGCCGCACCTCCTTCAGGTTGAGGATGATGTCGCTGACGTCCTCGAGAACTCCAGGAATACTCGAGAACTCGTGAAGGACGCCGCTGATCCGAACCGAGGTAATGGCCGCGCCCTGCAGTGACGACAGCAACACCCGACGAAGGGAATTACCCAGCGTCTGGCCGAATCCGCGCTCGAGAGGTTCGCACGAGAACCGCGCGTACATCGACCTCGTCTTCTCGTCGTCTTCGATCTCGAGGCGACGCGGCCGGATCAGCTCGCGCCAGTTCTTGGCAATCGACTCCTGCTGCATGCTCGATGTCTCCCTAATACCGAGAATAGAGTTCGACGATGAGTTGTTCTTCGATGGGGAGGGTGATGTCCTCGCGAACCGGGTTCGCCTTTACCGTCCCCTCAAACATCTCTTTGTCGATCTCGAGCCACTGCGGAAGACTTCGGCCTTCGAGGGTCTCGAGGGCTCCAGCGATCCGCACGATGTTTCTCGATTTCTCCCGAAGAGTGATCTTCATTCCCGGCTTCATCAGCATCGACGGAATGGTCGCCTTCCGACCATTGACCAGGAAGTGACCGTGGCGCACGAGTTGGCGCGCCTCGGCGCGTGACGTCGCGAAGCCGAGCTTGAATACGACGCTGTCCAGGCGACGCTCGAGGAGCGCGAGAAGGTTCTCGCCGGCGCGGCCCTTCATCCGGCTCGCGGTGTGCACGGTCTGCGCGAACTGCCTCTCGAGAAGCCCGTACATTCGCTTCACCTTCTGCTTCTCGCGGAGCTGGACGCCGTAATCCGAGAAGCGCGGGCGACCATGTCCGTGCTGACCCGGCGGATAATTCCGTTTCTCGACCGCGCACTTCTCGCTGTAGCAGCGATCGCCCTTCAGGAACAGCTTCTGGGCTTCGCGGCGGCAGAGCCGGCAAACTGAATCTCTGTACCGAGCCATCTCGTTCCTCGCTCTCGCTAGACGCGACGCCGCTTCGGCGAGCGGCAACCGTTGTGCGGAATCGGGGTCACGTCCTTGATCAGCGTGATCCGCATGCCCGCAGCTTGCAGCGACCGAAGGGCCGCCTCTCGACCCGATCCGGGCCCCTTCACAAAGACACTCAACGTCCGGACCCCATGCTCCATCGCCTTCTTGGCACAATCCTCTGCTGCAACCTGCGCGGCGAATGGCGTGGACTTCCGCGAGCCCTTGAACCCCTGCTGGCCGGCGCTCGCCCAGGCCAGCGCGCCGCCGGAGGGATCGGTGATCGTGATAATCGTGTTGTTGAATGTCGACTGGATGTGTGCCACACCAGTCTGGACGTTCTTCTTGACCTTCTTCTTTGCGCCTTTTTTCACCATATGATTCTTCTACTTCTTGGCGAGCGTCTTCTTCTTGCCCGCGACCGTTTTCCGCGGCCCCTTCCGGGTGCGCGCGTTGGTATGTGTCCTCTGCCCCCGCACCGGCAGCCCGCGTCGGTGCCGCAGTCCCCGGTAACAGCCGATGTCCATCAGGAGCTTGATGTTCTGGGAAACTACACGGCGGAGATCACCCTCGACCTGGTACTCACGCTCGATGACCTCGCGAATGCTGATCACCTCCCCCTCACCGAGGTGGTCCGTCTTCGTGGTGACATCGACGCCCGCCTTGCCGCAGATCTCCCTCGATCGCGTGCGGCCGATTCCGTAGATGTAGGTTAGCGCGATTTCGATCTGCTTGTTGCGCGGCAGGTCGACTCCCGCGATTCGTGCCATCTTTGATTACCCCTGACGCTGCTTGTGCTTCGGGTTCACACAGATCACGCGGACGACACCGCGTCGCCGAATGACCCGGCACTTGTCACACATCTTCCTGACTGATGATCGAACCTTCACGTTTCGCTTGCCTCCCGAACGCGCCTTGCGAACCCCCGCTCCGCGCTCATCGACCCAACCTTCCTCTCATCCTCGTACCCTGGACGAAGCCCTCGTACTGCCGCGAAACCAGGTGCGACTCGATCTGGCCGATCACATCGAGGGCGACACCCACCACGATGAGGAGTGCGGTCCCTCCAAAGTAGAAGGGAACCCCGAACCGCATCGAGAGCACCACCGGGATCACGCAGATCGCCGAGACGTAGACCGCTCCCACGAACGTGATCCGGCCGAGAATCGTGTCGATGTATTCCGCGGTCCGCTTGCCCGGACGGATCCCCGGGATGAAGCCCCCCGAGCGCTTGATGTTGTCAGCCACGTCATCCGGGTTGATGACGATCGCGGTGTAGAAGAAGCAGAAGAAGATGATGAGCCCCACGTAGACGGCGTTGTAGAGCCACCCTCCTGGGAACAGGTAGTCCTGGAAGAATCGGTTGACTCCCTCGAGATCGGTGAACTGTCCGATCGTGCTCGGGAAGATCAGCAGTGAGGAAGCGAAGATCGGAGGGATCACGCCCGCCGTGTTCACCCGCAGCGGGAAATAGCTCATTCCCCCCTGGGTCACCCGGCGCCCGACGACCCTCCGGGCGTGCTGGATCGGCATCCTCCGCTGCCCGCGCTCGACGAAGACCACGCAGCCGGTCAGGACAATGATGAATCCGAACAGGAACAGGACCTGGAGCAGCGAGAACTGATCGGTGCGCAGCAGCTCCACGAGCTGTCCCAGGGCACTGGGAATCTGGACGATGATTCCCGAAAAGATGACCAGCGAGATACCGTTTCCGATCCCCCGCTCGGTGATCTGCTCACCCAGCCACATGATGAACGCGGTTCCCGACGTGAGGGTGATCACGCACATCAGGCGGAATCCGAGGCCGGGATTCAGAACGGCACCTGCGCCGAACTGTCCACTTTCGAGGGCCGTGGCGATCAGGAAGCTCTGGAAGAGGGAGAGGACGATCGTGCCGTAGCGGGTGTACTGGGTGATCTTCTTGTGGCCCTGCTCTCCCTCCTTCTTCAAGGCCTCGATCGAGGGGATCACCACCGTGAGCAGCTGCATGATGATCGATGCGCTGATGTAGGGCATGATGCCCAGCGCGAAGATCGAAAGCTGTTCGAGTGCACCTCCGGAGAAGACGTTCATGAGCGAGAAGGCAGTGCCCGAGAGCCGCGCGAAGGTCTCGCGGATGATGTCGGGATTGATTCCCGGCGTCGCGACCTTGGCGCCCACGCGGTAGACCGCGAGCATCCCAAAGGTGAAGAGGATCCGGCGCTGTAGCTCCGGGATCCTCCCGATGTTCTGGATTCCTCCGATCAATCCAGGATCTCCACCGTTCCGCCCGCTTCCTCGACCTTCCGGCGTGCGGAGGCGCTCGCTCTGTGGACCTTCACCGTCACGCCCTGGGGCGCATCGCCATCTCCGAGCAGCTTGACCTCCGCGCCGCCGCGACGGACCAGACCGCACTCCGCGAGGGAAGCGACGTCAATCGTGGCTTCGTCACCGAACTTCGCGAGATCGCGAAGGTTCACGATCTCCACGCGCTTGCGGTGGATGTTCGCAAAGCCCCGCTTGGGCAGGCGCCTCACCAGCGGCATCTGACCGCCCTCGAACCAGACGGGGGTCTGCCGGCCTGCAGAGCGCTTGCCCTGGCCCTTCATGCCGCGACCACCGGTCTTTCCGAAACCCGTGCCGGGTCCTCGGCCGATGCGCTTGGACCGATGTCGCGCACCGGGCCGGGGTGAGAGCCGGTCGAGCATGCCGCTACTCCTCCACCTTCACCAGGTGCTCCACCTTGCGGATCATGCCGCGCACCTGAGGCGTGTCTTCGAGCTCCACCGTCTGGTGCATTCTCCGAATACCGAGACCGCGGAGCGTCGCGCGCTGTCGCCGATCGAAGCCGATCTGGCTGCGCACCTGTGTCACACGGACGCGATTCTCCTGCGCGGTCATGATCGCGCCAGCTCCTTCCTTCGCTCCTCCGGATCCCGAAGCTCGCGAAGAGCCACCACGGTGGCGTTTACCACGTTCTGCGGATTGTTCGTGCCCAGGGTCTTGGTAAGCACGTCCCGAACGCCCGCGGACTCCACCACGGCGCGCACCCCACCGCCCGCGATCACGCCGGTCCCGGAGGACGCCGGTTTCAGCAGCACTCGGCCCGCACCGAAACGTCCGATCACCTCGTGCGGGATCGTGCCCTCTATAACGGGAACCCGCATGAGGCTCTTCCGCGCACGTTCCACACCCTTGCGGATCGCCTCGGGAACCTCACCAGCCTTTCCGAGACCAACGCCCACGACGCCCTCGCCATCACCGACGACCACCAATGCGCTGAAGCTGAAGCGCCGTCCACCCTTCACCACCTTGGCGACGCGGTTGATGTGGATCACTCGATCCGTGAGCGCGAAGTCGTTGGGATTGAGCCTTTCGATATTCATCCTCGATGCACCTCAGAACCGAAGCCCGGCCTCGCGAGCGGCCTCGGCGAGCGCCTTCACGCGACCGTGATAAAGAAACCCGTTGCGGTTGAAGACCACGCTTTCGATCTGCCTTCCCCGCGCCAGCTCTGCAATCGCCTTGCCGACCCTCTTCGCCGCCTCCACGTTTCCCGTCGACTCGACGTCGCCAACGACGCTCTTCGAGCGGGTCGACGTCGACGTGATGGTGCGACCGGATCTGGGATCGACCAGCTGCGCATAGATGTGCCTGGCGCTCCGGTAGACCGTCAGCCGCGTCCGGTCGGACGCGCCGAGCCTTCGCGCCACGCGCTCCTTGCGCGCAAGAAGCTTTTCCCGTCTGCGGTTTCGACTCTTCCGTCTCATCCAGACCAAGACCTCACGTCGTTCCCGCCTTGCCCACCTTCCGGCGGACCTGCTCTCCCACGTAGCGAATACCCTTGCCCTTGTAGGGTTCCGGCGGCCGCAGCGAGCGCACGTCCGCGGCGAACTGGCCGACGAGCTGCCGGTCGATGCCCTCGATGCGAATCTTCCCCTCCTGGAGCGAGACGGACAGTTCCTCGGGTATGGTCACGTCGATCGGGTGCGAGAAACCAACCGCCAGCTTGAGGCTCTTCCCCGACACATCTGCCCTGTAGCCCACGCCGTGGACCTCGAGTTCTTTCGCGAATCCTTCCGTCACTCCGGTGACCATGTTCGCCACGAGCGCCCGCGCGAGGCCGTGAAGCGCCCGCGTCCTCTTCTTTTCGTTGCTGCGACAGAAACGAACTTGCTCGCTTTCGATCTCGACGGTGATGCCTTTGGGAATTCGCACGGAGAGGGCACCCTTCGGACCCTTGACATTCACCTCTCCTTCGGCGTGACCCACGCTCACCCCGTTCGGAATCGCCACAGGTGCCCGGCCGACCCGCGACACGGCTACCAGACCTCGCAGAGGACTTCACCGCCCAATCGCTGCTCGCGCGCGCTGCGATCCGACATCACGCCCTTGTTCGTGGAGAGCACTGCGATGCCGAGACCATTCCGGACCTTCGGAATCGATGCGGCTCTCACATATACCCGGCAACTCGGGCGGCTCACGCGACGAATACCATCGATCAAGAACTCGCCCTCGGCACCGTAGCGAAGCCTTATTCGCAGGAACGCCTTGCCGCCGATCGCCTCCGCCTGCACCTCGTCGATGAAGCCTTCGTCCCTGAGCACCCGCGCGACCGCGAGCTTCATCTTGGACGAAGGCAACGTCGTCTCGGCGTGACCGGCCTGCCCCGCGTTGCGGATGCGGGTCAACATGTCTGCGACGGGATCCGTCATCATGATGATTGCCCCAGGTACTGGCGGAACGGAATGCCGAGGTGACCGAGCAATGCCTTCGCCTCTGCATCCGTCTTCGCCGTCGTACAAACCGTCACGTTCATTCCGGTGATCTTCTCGACCTTGTCGTAGTCGACTTCGGGAAAGATGATCTGCTCCCGGATGCCCAGCGTGTAGTTGCCTCGTCCGTCGAACGCCTTGGGAGAGGTCCCCCTGAAATCCCGCACCCGCGGAAGCGCCACGCTCGTGAGCCGATCCAGGAACTCCCACATCCGATATCCCCGGAGGGTCACGGCGCAGCCGATGGGCTGGCCGGCACGCAGCTTGAAGTTCGCAACCGATTTCCGCGCCCGCCGGATGATCGGCTTCTGGCCACTGATCAACGCCAGTTCCTCCGCAGCCCCCTCGAGAAGCTTGGGGTTCGCCGCTGCCTCGCCGAGACCGACGTTCACGACGATCTTGGAGAGAGTCGGGACCTGGAGGGGATTCCGGTAGCCGAACTCGGTCATCAGTTTCGCATGCACGTCGGAGCGGTATCGCTCGAGGAGACGCGGCGTCATCTAGAGCACCTCCGGAGCGAGTGAGATGATCTTCATGAACTTCCGCCCCCGCAGTTCGCGGGCCACCGGACCGAAGATGCGAGTTCCCACCGGCTCTCTCTGCGTGTCGAGAAGCACCGCGGCGTTGTCGTCAAAGCGTATGTAGGATCCGTCGGGTCTCGAGACCCCCTTCTTGGTGCGAACCACGACGGCCCTGCGGACTTCACCGCGTTTCACCCTGGCATTCGGGATGGCGTCCTTTACCGACACGACGATGATGTCGCCGATGGAAGCGTACTTCCGCCCGGATCCCCCGAGCACCCGGATGCAGGCGACCTTCCGGGCCCCGGAGTTGTCCGCGACTTGCAGCGTCGATTCCGGCTGGATCATCGGCCTTCTCCGCTAGACCTGCGTCGCCTTCACGAGCGTGGTCTGGACCTTCCAGCGCTTTCGCTTCGAGATGGGGCGGTGCTCGATGATCCGGACCCGGTCACCCACTCCACAGGCGTTCTCTTCGTCATGGGCCATGAACCGGGAGTAGCGACGGACGTACTTCTCGTACCTCCGATCTCGGACCACTCGCTCGGCCCGTACCACCACCGTCTTGTCCATCTTGTCGCTCACTACCACACCGTCGATCACTCGACGGTTTCCGCGTTCCTTCACTGGCTCGCTCCACACTTCTCGCGCAGTACGGTTTCTACGCGAGCCACGTCTCTCGAAAGCGTTCTCAGCTTCGCCGTGTTCCCGAGCTGCCCCGTCGCCAGCTTTACCTTCGCGTTGAAGACTTCGCCGCGAAGCTCATTGGACTTCGCCAGAAGCTCTTCGGGGGACAGGTCGCGAAGCTCCGAAGCCTTCATCACAGCTCTCCCCGCGCCACGAAGCGCGTCGAAAGGGGCAGCTTGTGCGCCGCGAGGCGGAGGGCCTCCCGAGCCACCTTGGAGCTCACGCCCTCCATCTCGTAGAGGATGCGACCCGGCTTCACCACCACCACCCACTCCTCGGGATTGCCCTTTCCCTTGCCCATCCGGGTCTCGGCGGGCTTCTTGGTGATGGGTTTGTCGGGGAAGATGCGAATCCAGATCTTTCCGCCGCGCTTCACATACCGGGTCATCGCGATCCGGGCCGCCTCGATCTGCCGCGCCGTGACCCGCCCGCGATCGGTCGCCTGTAGACCGTACTCGCCGAAGGCAACCGTGCTGCCGCGATGGGCCCTGCCTTTCATGCGGCCCTTCATGATTTTGCGGTGCTTGACCTTCTTCGGTTGGAGCATCGTCTACCTCAGAGCCTCATCCGGGACCCGCTGGGCGAGCGTCCGCTCGCGCAGATCCTTCTCCGCGGCCTCCCCCTTGAAGATCCAGCACTTCACACCGACCACGCCGTAGGTGGTCTTCGCCACGGCAAGCCCGAAGTCGATGTCGGCGCGCAAAGTGTGCAGGGGAACCCGTCCCTCCGCGTAGCGTTCGCGGCGACCCATCTCCGCACCGCCCAGGCGGCCACCACACTCGAGGCGGATTCCGCCGGCTCCGAACTTCATCGTCGACGTGATCGCCTTTTTCATCGCACGGCGGAAGGCGACTCGTCGCTCGAGCTGGAGTGCGATGTTCTCGGCCACGAGCTGAGCATCGAGCTCGGCCTTTCGGATCTCCTTGATGTTGATGAAGATCTCATGGGAGGTGAACTGCCCGAGTTCCTTCCGGAGGGTCTCCACCTCGGCACCGCGCTTTCCGATCAAGATCCCGGGGCGCGCCGTGTGGATGTTCACGACGATCTTCTCGCCGGTCCGGTCGATCACGACCTTCGAGATCCCGGCGTGGAAGAGCTTCTTCTTGATGAACTTCCGGATCTGGTAGTCCTCGTGAATCTGCTCGCCGTAGCGGCGTTCCTCGAACCAGTTGGACTTCCACCCATAGAGAATGCCCAGGCGGAATCCGTACGGATGGACTTTCTGTCCCAAGACTCCCTCCCCCTTCTCAGTGTTCTTCCAACACGACGGTGACGCTGCTCGTGCGCCGCTGGATCCAGGCCGCGCGGCCCTGCGCTCGCGCCCGGATCCTCCACATGCTCGAGCCCTCGTTTACCGTGACGGTGCGGACGATGAGGTTATCGACGTCGATCCCCACCTTCTCGCGGTTGTTCTTGTCCTCGGCGTTTGCGACCGCGGACCGGACGAGCTTCGCCAGAGGCCTCGCGAACTTCTTGGGCGAGAGATCGAGATAGGCGAGCGCCTCCTCCACCTGCCGGCCCCGGATCATTTCCGCCACCAGCCGTGCCTTCCGCGCACTGACCCGATAATTGCCGAGTTTCGCCGTGACCTGCATCTCAGCGCTTGACCCTCTTGTCCGCGGCGTGCCCGGTGAACTTGCGGGTGGGCGCGAACTCTCCGAGGCGGTGCCCAACCATGTTTTCCGTGACGTAGACCGGCATGAACAGCTTGCCGTTGTGAACGTGGAAGGTGAGCCCGAGCATCTCCGGCGTGATCATCGAGCGCCGCGACCATGTCCGGATCACCTGCCTTGAACCCATCGAGATCGCCTTCTCCAGTTTCCTCTGGAGACTCGGATCGATGAAGGGTCCCTTCTTCAGAGAGCGTGCCATCTACTTCTTCCCTCGCCGCTTGACAATGTACCGGTCCGAGCGATGGTTCCGACGGGTCTTCTGACCCTTGGTCGGCTTCCCCCAGGGCGTGCACGGATGGCGCCCGCCAGACGACCGTCCTTCTCCTCCGCCCATGGGGTGATCGACGGGATTCATCGCGACGCCTCGTACATTGGGACGCTTCCCCTGCCAACGAGACCGGCCGGCCTTTCCGATCCGCCGGTTCTCGTGCTCGAGATTCCCGACCTGACCGACGGTGGCGCTGCAGCGAACATGGATCATCCGGTTCTCGCCGCTCGGCATGCGCAAGGTAACGTAGTCGCCCTCCCGAGCCATCAACTGGGCTCCGGTACCCGCCGCACGTACCAACTGAGCACCCTTTCCGGGCTTCATCTCCACCGCGTGAACCACCGTTCCCACGGGGATCTTCGCCAGGGGGAGCGCGTTGCCGGGGTGGATCTCCGCATCGGACCCCGCCATCACCTGGTCGCCGACGCGGAGCTCGACTGGCGCCAGGATGTAGCGCTTCTCACCGTCCCGGTAATGAAGGAGCGCGATTCGTGCCGAACGGTTCGGGTCGTACTCCACCTGCGCCACCCTCGCGGGAATCCCGATCTTCTCACGGCGGAAGTCGATCTTCCGGTAGAGACGCTTGTGGCCGCCCCCCCGATGCCATGACGTGACGCGGCCGTTGACGTTGCGTCCGCCGGTCTTGTTGACCCGACCTTCGAGAAGGGAACGCTCGGCGCCGCTCCGAGTGATCTCCTCGAAGTCCGAGACGCTCATCTTGCGGCGCCCGGGCGATGTCGGCTTGTAGCTTCGGACCACCATGTCCTTGCCCTTACACTCCCTCGAAGAACTCGATCGACTGCCCCTCCGCGAGCACTACGATCGCCTTCTTCCACTCTGGCTTCCGGCCCATGAACTTCCCGACCTTCCGCGTCTTGCGCGGCATGCGAATGGTGCGCACGTCCACCACCGTGACGTTGAAAAGTTCCTGTACCGCCGCTCGAATCTGCTGCTTGTTGGCTCGCGGATCCACCGCGAGTGTCACGACGTTCGAAGCCTCGCGCGCGATCGTGCTCTTCTCCGTCACCACCGGCCGGCGAATGATCTCGTGGACATTCACGAGGCGTCCCCCTTGCCGGTCGTTCCGAGACGACCCTGGACCGACAGAGCCGCCTCCCGGGTCAAGAGGACCCGCCGGTGTCGCAGCACATCGTAGACGTTCAGCCCCTCAGCTCGAATCACGCTCACCCGCGGCAGATTCCGGGCGGATCGCTCCACGCGCGGATCGCTCGCTTCGAGAACGATCAGCAGCGAATCCCCCACGACTCCGAGGGCGGTGAGGATCTCGACCATCCGCCTGGTGCTGTACTCCTCGAGCCCGAAGGACTCCACCACGGTGACGGCCCGTTCCTGCAGGCGCAGCGAGAGGGCAGCCCGAAGGGCAGCCCGGCGCACCTTCTTGGGAAGCTTCTGCTCGTAACAACGAGGCACCGGGCCGAACACCACCCCGCCGCCATGAAACTGCGGGGCGCGGGTCGTGCCCTGGCGCGCCCGGCCGGTACCCTTCTGGCGGAAGGGCTTGGCCCCGCCACCCGACACGGCGGCGCGATTCTTGGTGGAATGGCTTCCCGCGTGCCGCCGGCTCAACTGACGCCGCACCTCGGCGTGAAAGAGGTGCGGCTTGATCGGTGCCTCGAACACCGCGGGGTCGAGCTCGACGGAGCCCGCCTTCTTTCCTCCTGCGCCGACTACGTCGAGACTCGCCATGGCTAGAGCTTGATCTCCACATCCACACCCGCCGCCAGCTCCAGCTTCATCAGCGCGTCGACGGTCTGGGGTGTGGGATCGAGAATGTCGATGAGTCGCTTATGGGTCCGCATCTCGAACTGCTCTCGGGATTTCTTGTCGATGTGCGGGCCCCTGAGTACCGTGTATTTGTTGATCGTCGTCGGAAGCGGGATCGGCCCCGCGACGCGAGCTCCGGTACGAACTGCGGTATCGACGATCTCCCCGGCACTCTGATCGAGGAGCCTGAAGTCGTACGCCTTCATCCGGATCCGGATCTTCTGTGAAGTCAGGTCGGCCATTGCCTACTCGATGATTTCTGCGACGACGCCGGCGCCGACGGTTCGGCCACCCTCGCGGATCGCGAAACGAAGCTCCTTGTCCATCGCGATCGGAGTGATCAGCTCCACGTTCAACTCGACGTTGTCACCGGGCATCACCATCTCCGTCCCCTCGGGAAGGTTCGCCACCGCCGTCACGTCCGTCGTCCGAAAATAGAACTGCGGACGATAACCGTTGAAAAACGGCGTGTGACGACCTCCCTCGTCCTTCGTCAGAATGTACGCCTGCGCCTTGAACTTCGTGTGCGGCGTGATCGAATTCGGATGCGCCAATACCTGACCCCGCTCCACCGCGTCCTTGTCGATCCCGCGAAGCAAACAACCCACGTTGTCACCGGCCTGACCCTCGTCCAACAGCTTCCGGAACATCTCCACTCCGGTCACCACCGTCTTCTGCGTCTCGCGAATCCCGACGATCTCCACCTCCTCGCTCGTGTGAATCACCCCCTGCTCCACACGACCCGTCACCACCGTACCACGACCCGTGATCGAAAATACGTCCTCGATCGGCATCAAAAACGGCTTGTCCAACGCCCGCTCCGGCTCCGGAATCGACGTGTCCAACGCCTCCATCAGCTCGTCGATGCAACGGTTCTCCTCGTCGTTCGTCGGATCCTCCCCCGCCCGGAGCGCCGACCCCCGGATCACCGGAATGTCGTCCCCAGGAAAATCGTAACCACTCAAGAGCTCCCGGACCTCCAGATCCACCAACTCCAGGATCTCCTCGTCGTCTACCTGGTCCACCTTGTTCAAAAACACCACGATGTGAGGAACGTTCACCTGACGCGCCAACAACACGTGCTCCCGCGTCTGCGGCATCGGACCATCCGCAGCACTCACCACCACGATCGCACCGTCCATCTGCGCCGCACCCGTGATCATGTTCTTTACGTAGTCCGCATGACCCGGACAGTCCACGTGTGCGTAATGACGATTCTCCGTCTCGTACTCCACGTGAGCCGTCGCAATCGTGATCCCACGCTCCCGCTCCTCCGGAGCCTTGTCGATCTCATCGAACGAAGTCGTCTTCGCCAGACCCTTGAGCGCCTGACGCGCCGTGATCGCCGCCGTCAACGTGGTCTTGCCATGATCCACGTGACCGATCGTCCCCACGTTGACGTGGGGCTTCGTGCGCTCGAACTTCTCCTTCGCCATGGGCCTCTCGCTCCTAGCTAGTAGGTCTTCACGATCCCTCCGGCGACAGCCGGTGGAACCTCGGAATAGTGGGCGAACTCCATCGTGTACGTGGCGCGCCCCTGGGTCATGGAGCGCAGGGAGCTCACGTAGCCGAACATCGTCGCCAGGGGAACCTCGGCGCGGATCGCCCGGGCGTTTCCGCGAGCCGCGACACCGGTGATGTTGCCGCGGCGGCTGTTGAGATCACCCTGCACCAGACCGACGAAGTCCTCCGGTGTCACCACCTCGACCTTCATCACCGGTTCCAGGATCGCGCTCTTCGCCTTGCGGAGCGCCTCGCGCATGGCGATGGATCCGGCGATCTTGAAGGAGCGCTCCGAGGAGTCGACGTCGTGTGTCTGCCCGCTCACCAGTCGGACCTTCAAGTCCACCACGGGGTAGCCTGCGATCTCTCCGCTCTGGCAGGCCTCCTCGCAACCCTGGCGAACCGCTGGAACGAATTCCTTCGGAATGGCGCCGCCCCTGACGGCTGCCCGGAACGCGAAGCCGCTCCCCGGATCGCCCGGCTCGACCTCGATTTCGACCACGCCGAAGTTCCCCGCGCCGCCGGTCTGCTTGATGTAGCGACCCTCGGCCTCGACCGACTCGGTGATCGTCTCCTTGTAGGCCACCTGGGGACGACCCACGTTCGCGCCGACACCGAACTCCCGCACCAGACGGTCGGTGATGATCTCGAGGTGAAGCTCTCCCATTCCGGAGATGATGGTCTGACCCGTCTCCTCGTCCGCGCTCACCCTGAAGGTCGGATCCTCCGAGACGAGTCGATCGAGGGACTGAGCCAGGCGGTCCATGTCCGCCTTCGTCTTGGGCTCGATGGCGATGGAGATTACCGGCTCCGGGAAGTCCATCGGCTCCAGAAGTACCGGATGCTGGGGCTCACAGAGCGTGTGGCCGGTGGCAACGCCCTTTAGACCCACCGCGGCGGCGATGTCTCCGGCGTAGACCTCGCTGATGTCCTGGCGCTTGTTGGCGTGCATCTGGAGCAGGCGGCCAATCCGTTCCCTGCGACCCGTGGTGGGATTCAGGACCTGATCCCCCGTCTTGGCATTCCCCGAATACACCCGGATGTACGTCAGGTGACCGACGTGCTTGTCGCTGGCCAACTTGAACGCCAGTGCCGCGAAGGGCTGGCTGTCGTCGGCCTTGCGCCGAATCACCTCGTCCCTGCCCGGCTTCACCCCCTCGATGGGCGGCACATCGAGCGGTGAGGGCAGATAGTCCAGAACGGCGTCGAGCAGGGGTTGTACGCCCTTGTTGCGGAAGGCCGAGCCACAAAACACCGGAACGACCTGGAGCCGCAGGGTTGCTTCGCGAAGCGCCTTGGAGACCGATGCGGCGTCGAGCCTTCCACCCTCCAGATACTTGGCGAGCAGACCCTCGTCCACGTCGGCCGCCACTTCCATCACCTTCTCGCGATACTCGCCGGCGGTCGCGACGAGAGCACGAGGGATCTCTTCCTCACGGGGTTCGCTGCCGAGATCTTCGTCATCCCAGTAGATCGCCTTCTCCTTCAGGAGATCGACCACCCCGGTGAATCCCTCGGCCTCTCCGATGGGAATCTGCAGGGGGAGGGCGTTCGCACCCAGCCGCTCCCGCATCATCTCCACCACGTGGTGGAAATCCGACCCGACCCGATCCATCTTATTGACGAAGGCGATGCGTGGCACACGGTACCTGTCCGCCTGTCGCCAGACCGTCTCCGACTGCGGTTCGACGCCGCCGACTCCGCAGAAGATCCCGATCGCGCCGTCCAGGACGCGCAGCGATCGTTCCACCTCCATGGTGAAGTCCACGTGGCCCGGTGTGTCGATGATGTTGATGCGATGATCCTTCCAGAAACAGGTGGTGGCCGCGGAAGTGATGGTGATCCCGCGCTCCTGTTCCTGTTTCATCCAATCCATCGTCGCGGCGCCGTGGTGCACCTCGCCGATCTTGTAGTTGACACCCGTGTAATAGAGAACCCGTTCGGTCGTAGTGGTCTTGCCGGCATCGATGTGAGCCATTATGCCGATGTTCCGGGTTCTCTCGAGAGGTGCCGTTCGCGGCATGACGAGTTCTCGTTCGGCACCAGAGCGCCGATTTCTCCACTCTCACCACCGGTAATGGGCAAAGGCCTTGTTGGCCTCCGCCATTCGGTGCGTATCCTCGCGCTTCTTCACGGCCTCTCCGCGCTCGTTGGCCGCGTCGATCAGTTCGTTGGCGAGCTTGTCCTGCATGCTCTTCCCGTCGCGGGCGCGGGCACAGTTCACCAGCCAGCGCATCGCCAAGGAGGTCGCCCGCTCGGGACGCACCTCGATGGGCACCTGGTAGGTGGCGCCCCCGACGCGGCGCGACTTCACTTCGACCCGCGGCCGAACGTTGTCGAGAGCGCGTCGGAACATCGCGAGCGGGTCGTTTCGGGTCTTGTTCTCGATGACGTCGAAGGCCCCGTAGACGATTCGCTCCGCGACACTCTTCTTCCCTGTCAGCATGATGACGGTCGTGAATCGACCCACCATGCGATCGTTGAACTTCGGATCGGGTTCGGTCTTTCGCTTCTCGACTTCGCGGCGTCGCGGCATTTCGTCTCACCAAAGAGGCCGGCGGCCGATCGGTGCTCCCGAGCACCCGACCGGCCGCCGAAAAAGCATTACCTGGGTCGCTTGGCTCCATATTTCGAACGGCTCTGATTCCGGTCCGCCACACCCATCGAGTCCAGGGTTCCGCGGACGATGTGATAGCGGACGCCCGGGAGGTCCTTCACCCGGCCTCCGCGAACCAGGACCACCGAGTGCTCCTGAAGCGTGTGGCCGACGCCCGGGATGTAGGCGGTGACTTCGCGCCCGTTGGTGAGCCGCACGCGGCAGACCTTTCGCAGCGCCGAGTTGGGTTTCTTCGGCGTCGCGGTGTACACGCGGATGCACACCCCGCGCCGCTGCGGCGATCCCTGGAGGTCGGGCGACTTGGACTGCTTCTTCCTGGTCGCCCGCCCCTTGCGCACCAGCTGTTGCACCGTAGGCATTGATCCTCCGACCCGTAGACCCCCAATGGGGCCTTCAGAAAGACGCGAGCCCCCTCTCGGCATCGCCCACAGCAACGAAGAGGCCGGAAGTACACCTTCAGGCGCCTGCTCTTCGCCATTCCGGGGCGGCCGCAGCGGGGCCTCTCTTGCCCTGGATCCTGAAACCGCAGCATACTAGCTGGCTTGCACCCGCTGTCAACGTCCTCGACAAGACCTACAGAAGGCTCGGCCCTTCAAAAATCGTAGCCTTTTCCCCTCGCTCAAAGCGTCTGCGGTACTGACTCGACGGGAGCTTCCGGCTCCTCCTCTTCCAGCTCCGCATCGGCTGTCGCAGCTTCCTCCCCGTGCATCGCGAGCAGTTCCTCGGGAGCGTCGATCTGGATTCCGATGTTCTTGTACTTCGCAAGGCCGGTCCCAGCGGGGATCAGGCGACCCATGATCACGTTTTCCTTGAGGCCGTGGAGAGAGTCGGTCTTGCCCCAGATCGCCGCCTCGGTGAGCACCTTCGTGGTCTCCTGGAAGGACGCCGCGGAGATGAACGACTCGGTGGACAGAGACGCCTTGGTGATCCCGAGCAACAGCGGCTCGGCCGTGGCCCGCTCCTTGCCCGCCGCATCCATTCGCTCGTTGGCCTCCTCGAAGAACACGCGATCTACCTGCTCTCCCACCAGGAAATCGGTATCGCCCACGTTGTTCACGCGGACCTTGCGCATCATCTGCCGGACAATCACCTCGATGTGCTTGTCGTTGATCTTGACGCCCTGGAGGCGGTAGACCTCCTGGACCTCGTCCACCATGTACTTGGCGAGCTCCTTGTCCCCCTTGATCCGCAGTATGTCGTGGGGATTGGAGGATCCATCCATGAGCGCCTCACCGTCGCGCACCCGGTCCCCCTCGTGCACGCTGATGTGCTTGCCCTTCGGGACCAGGTACTCGCGGGGCTCCCCGACCTCTTCTTCCGGCGTGACAATGACACGGCGTTTGCCGCGTGAATCGGGACCGAAGCTCACCGTCCCGCTGACCTCGGAGACGATCGCGCACTCCTTGGGCTTCCGGGCCTCGAAGAGCTCGGCCACGCGCGGAAGGCCACCGGTGATGTCCTTCGTCTTGGTGGTCTCGCGCGGGATCTTCGCAACCTCGTCTGCGGCGGCGACCTCCTGACCTTCGCTCACCGACAAGTATGCCCCGACGGGGAGAAGGGCGCGGGCGACGGTCTCGCCCTCTGCGTTGGTGACCGCAATGCGCGGTCGCATCTCGGGATCCTTCGACTCGACGATCACCCGCGAGGAGAGACCGGTGAACTCGTCGACCTGCTCCTGCATGGTCCCGCCCTCGACGATGTCGCCGAATTTGATGGTACCTCCCACCTCGGTGAGGATCGGATTCGCGAAGGGATCCCACTCGAGAAGCACCTCTCCGGCCTTGACATGCTGCCCGTCCTCGATCTTCAGGTGCGCACCGTAGACAACCGGATACCGCTCGCGCTCCCGGCCGCTCACGTCGAACAGTCCGATCTCGCCGTTGCGGTTCATCGCGATCAGCCTTCCCTGCCGATCCCTGACGGTGCGGAGGTTCGAGAAGCGAATCTCGCCTTCGCTCGAGGCCTCGTGGTGCGACTGCTCCACGCGCCGGGTCGCAGTCCCGCCGATGTGGAAGGTACGCATGGTGAGCTGGGTTCCGGGCTCACCGATCGACTGGGCCGCAATGACACCGACCGCTTCGCCGAGATTCACCATCTCGCCCCGGGACAGGTCTCGCCCGTAGCAGAGCACGCACACGCCGCGAGGAACACCGCAGGTCAGCACCGACCGGATGATGACTCGCTCGATTCCGGCCTCTTCGATTCGCTTGACCCGGTCCTCGTTGATCTCGACCCCGGCCGGTACCAGCACCTCACCGGTGATCGGATCGCGCACGTCTTCGATCGCCACGCGGCCGAGGATGCGCTCGCCAATGCCCTCGATGATCTCGCCACCCTCGACCAGGGGAACCATCTCGATGCCGTCGCTCGAGTGACAATCCTCCTCACGAACGATCACGTCCTGGGCCACGTCGACGAGACGCCGGGTCAGATAGCCGGAGTTCGCGGTCTTGAGCGCCGTATCGGCCAGACCCTTTCGGGCGCCGTGGGTGGAGATGAAGTACTGGAGCACCGAGAGGCCCTCGCGGAAGTTCGAAGTGATCGGTGTCTCGATGATCTCGCCCGACGGCTTCGCCATCAGGCCGCGCATTCCCGCGAGCTGGCGGATCTGTTGGGCGGATCCACGGGCTCCCGAGTCGGCCATCATGAAGATGGGGTTGAAACTCGGCACCCGAGCCTCGCTCCCGTCCGCCGCCTTCACCACGTCGATCCCGAGATTTTCCACCAGCTGCCCGGCGATCCGCTCGGTGGCTTCGGCCCAGATGTCGATCACCTTGTTGTAGCGCTCTCCATCGCTGATGAGGCCCTCGAGATACTGCTGCTCGACCTCCTTCACCTGCTCGGTCGCCGCGGAGATGAACCTCTCCTTGTCCGGCGGGACCATCATGTCGTCGACGCAGATGGAGATTCCGGCCGTGGTCGCGTTCTGGTAGCCAAGGGTGCGAAGTCGGTCGGCCAGAATCACCGTCGCCTTGTTTCCGAGGTGGCGGTACGCCTGGTCGATCAGCTCACCGAGCGCCTTCTTGTCCATCACCTGGTTGATGATCTCGAAGGGGATCTCGCCGGGAACGATCTCCGAGAGCAGGATGCGGCCAGTGGTGGTATCCACCAGCTTCCCGTTCATCCGCACCTTGATACCGGCGTGGATCTCGACCTCGCCGGCGTCATACGCGACCCGCACCTCCTCGGGGCCCGAGAAGACCATTCCCTCGCCGCGGGAACCGATCCGCTCTCGGGTCATGTAGTAGCAGCCCAGAACGATGTCCTGGCTCGGGTCGATGATGGGGCGCCCCGTGGCCGGGCTCAGGATGTTGTTGGTGGACATCATGAGCACACGGGCCTCGATCTGCGACTCGACACTGAGAGGCACGTGGACCGCCATCTGGTCGCCGTCGAAGTCGGCGTTGAAAGCCTTGCAGACCAGCGGATGCAGCTGCACCGCCTTGCCGTCGATCAAGACGGGCTCGAAGGCCTGCATTCCGAGGCGATGCAGGGTGGGAGCGCGATTCAGGATCACGGGGTGCTCCTTGATCACCTCCGCCAGGATGTCCCACACCTCGGGGCGCTCGCGCTCCACCATCTTCTTCGCGGCCTTGATGGTCGTGACGAAACCACGCTGCTCGAGCTTCGAGTAGATGAAGGGCTTGAACAACTCCAGCGCCATCCGGCTGGGAAGCCCGCACTGGTGCAGTCGCAGTTCCGGACCGGCGACGATCACCGATCGGCCGGAGTAGTCCACGCGCTTGCCCAGCAGGTTCTGCCGGAAGCGTCCCGACTTTCCCTTCAGCATGTCCGAGAGGGACTTGAGCGGCCTCTTGCTCGGACCGGTGATGACGCGCCCGCGACGACCGTTGTCGAAGAGCGCATCCACCGCCTCCTGGAGCATCCGCTTCTCGTTGCGGATGATCACCTCCGGTGCGTTCAGCTCCTGGAGCCGCTTCAGCCTGTTGTTCCGGTTGATGACGCGCCTGTAGAGATCGTTCAGATCACTGGTAGCGAAACGACCGCCGTCGAGGGGAACCAGCGGTCGCAGGTCCGGCGGAATCACCGGAACCACCTCGAGGATCATGTGTTCGGGTCTGTTCCCGGATTCGCGGAAGGCGTCCAGGACCTTGAGGCGCTTGGCCAGCTTCTTGCGCTTGGCCTCGCTGGTCGCCTCCTTCATCTCCACCCGAAGCGTCTTGCACTCTTCCTCCACCTCCAGGCGAGAGAGCATCTCGCGAACGGCCTCGGCTCCGATCCCGTACTCGAAGGCGTCCCGCGCGTGCTCCTCCCTAGCCTCGGCGAGCTGCTCTTCGGTCAGGAGTTCGCCCTGCTTCATGCCGGTATCGCCAGGATCGATGACCATGTAGGACTCGAAGTAGAGCACCTTCTCGAGATCGCGGAGCGTGATCTCGAGGATGTTGCCGATCCGCGAGGGGAGCGACTTGAGGAACCAGATGTGAGCGACAGGGGTCGCCAGCGTGATGTGCCCCATGCGTTCACGTCGAACCTTGGATTGGATCACTTCGACGCCGCATTTCTCGCACACGACTCCGCGGTGCTTCATCCGCTTGTACTTGCCGCAGTTGCACTCGTAGTCCTTGACGGGACCGAAGATCTTCGCGCAGAAGAGACCGTCGCGTTCAGGCTTGAACGTGCGATAGTTGATCGTCTCTGGCTTCTTCACTTCGCCGAACGACCACTCCCGGATGCAGTGCGGTGAGGCGATCGAGATACGGATCGCGTTGAAAGTGAGCGGATCCTTGGGCTTCTCGAACAGATTGTAGAGGTCGCGCAAGTCGTAATCCCCTAGTTGCTCTTGTCTTCGATGAGCTCGACATTGAGCCCAAGCGCCTGGAGCTCTTTCACGATGACGTTGAAGGCTTCCGGCAGGCCGGGCTCAAGGGTGCACTCGCCCTTCACGATGGACTCGTACATCCGCGTACGTCCGAGCACGTCATCGGACTTGACGGTGAGAAACTCCTGAAGGCTGAACGCGGCGCCATATGCCTCCATCGCCCAGACCTCCATCTCCCCGAGGCGCTGGCCCCCGAACTGCGCCTTCCCGCCCAGCGGCTGCTGGGTCACCAGGCTGTACGGCCCGATGCTGCGCGCGTGTATCTTGTCGGCGGCGAGGTGGTGGAGCTTCAGCATGTAGAGAATGCCGACCGTGACGTCCGAGTCGAAGGGCTCCCCGGTTCGCCCGTCGAAGAGCACCGTCTGCCCGCTCTCCGGTAGTCCCGCCCGCTCGAGCTCGGTCTTGATTTCCTCCTCGACAGCACCGTCGAAGACCGCTGACGCGACGTGGATCCCCTCGCGAACGCTCTCCGCCAGAGATCGGATCGCTTCGGGCGAGGCGCCGTCGAGGACCGTCGAGATGCGCTCGTCTCGGTAGAGATCCTTCAGCTTCGCACGAAGCGCGTCGGTCCCGACCTCCCGCTCCAGCAACTCGTTCACCTGCTCCCCGAGCCCCCGCGCGGCCCAGCCGAGGTGGGTCTCGAGGATCTGCCCGATGTTCATCCGCGACGGCACACCCAGAGGATTGAGAACGATGTCGATCGGCTCTCCTTCAGCGGAGTACGGCATGTCCTCCTCGGGGAGAATCCGCGAGATCACGCCCTTGTTGCCGTGCCGGCCGGCCATCTTGTCACCCACGGAGAGCTTCCTCTTGATGGCCACGTAGACCTTGACCATCTTGAAGACCCCCGGCGGCAGCTCGTCACCCTTCTTGAGCCGCGCGATCTTCTCGTCGAAGACGTCCTTGATCACGCCCGCCTGCTCATCGACGCTCGCGAAGATCCGGTCGATCTGGTCCTGGACTCTTCCATCGGTGACCTGGATCTCCTTCCACCTGCGGATCGGGATCTCTGCGAGAGCCTGGTCGGAAATGGTCTCTCCCGTTTCGAGCCAGGTCTGCTTGCGGCGCTCGTCGGTCACCCGATTCGCGGCCTTCTTGCCGACAATGAGCTCCTCGATCTTGACCATCGCGCTGGCACGGATGATCTTGATCTCGTCCTCCTGGTCCTTGCGCAGCCGCTCGACCTCGGCCTCCTCGATCGCGCGCGCGCGCTCGTCCTTCTCGACGCCCCGGCGCGAGAAGACCTGGGCCCCGATGACCGTCCCGGCGACGCCCGGCGGAACGCGCAGCGAGGTGTCGCGAACGTCGCCGGCCTTCTCTCCGAAGATCGCCCGAAGCAGCCGCTCCTCGGGAGACAGCTGGGTCTCCCCCTTGGGCGTGATCTTCCCGACCATGATGTCGTCGGCCTTGACCTCGGCACCGATCCGCACGACGCCGGACTCATCGAGATCCCGAAGCGCCTCTTCACCGACGTTCGGAATGTCGCGGGTGATCTCCTCCCGGCCGAGCTTCGTATCCCGGGCAACGCACTCGAACTCCTCGATGTGCACCGAGGTGAAGAGATCGTTCTTCACCATGCGCTCCGAGATGAGGATGGAATCCTCGAAGTTGTATCCACCCCAGGGCATGAAGGCGACCAGCACGTTTCGTCCAAGCGCCAGCTCGCCGCGCTCGGTCGCGGGACCGTCCGCGATCACCTGTCCCTTCCTGACACGGTCCCCTACCTTGACGATCGGCTTCTGGTTGATGCAGGTATTCTGATTCGAGCGCTGATACTTGATCAGGTTGACGATGTCGACGTTCGATCCCGTCTCTTCGTCATCGTCGGGCTTGAGCACGATGCGGCTGGCGTCCACCGAGACGACAGTTCCGTCGCGCTTGGCCACCACCGTGACGCCCGAATCCCGGGCCACCACCGCCTCCATGCCGGTTCCCACCAGTGGCGCGTCGGTCCGCAGCAGGGGAACCGCCTGCCGCTGCATGTTCGAACCCATCAGCGCGCGGTTCGCATCGTCGTTCTCGAGGAAGGGAATCAGCGAAGCTGCCACCGAAACCAGCTGGTTTGGCGAGACGTCCATCATCTCGACCTCGCCGGGCGGTATCATCTGGAAGTCACCGCCCTTGCGCACCGACACTGTCTCTCTGACGTACTTGTTTTCGGAGTCCACGGGGGCGTTCGCCTGGGCGATCGAAAGCCTTTCCTCCTCGAGCGCGGAGAGGTACTTGAGTTCGTCAGAGACCGTCCCGTCCTCCACCACTCGGTACGGTGTCTCGATGAAACCGAAGTCGTTCACTCGCGCGTAGGTCGAGAGGGAGGCGATCAGTCCGATGTTGGGTCCTTCCGGCGTCTCGATCGGACAGATCCGCCCGTAGTGCGTCGGGTGAACGTCGCGCACTTCGAAGCCAGCGCGCTCGCGCGTCAGCCCTCCGGGCCCGAGAGCCGAGAGGCGGCGCTTGTGCGTGACCGCCGAGAGCGGATTCGTCTGGTCCATGAACTGTGAGAGTTGACTGGACCCAAAGAACTCCTTGATCACCGCAGAGACTGGCTTCGAGTTGATGAGATCGTGAGGCATCAGCGTCTCGATCTCCTGGAGGGACATTCGCTCCTTGATCGCGCGCTCCATTCGCACCAGTCCGATGCGGTACTGGTTCTCCAGAAGTTCACCCACGACCCGCACCCGGCGGTTTCCGAGGTGGTCGATGTCGTCGATCCGCTTGTCCGGATCCGATCCGTTCTTGAGATCGACCAGGTACTTGACCGCCGCGAGGATGTCGTCCTCGTGAAGGGTCCGCAATTCTCGGAGCGGGATCTCCTCCGCGGGGCCCTTGTCGCCCTTGGGACGGAAGACCACCCGTTCCTCCGGGTCGAACCCCAGCTTGTGATTCAGCTTGAGGCGTCCGACGGGGGAAAGATCGTAGCGCTCCGGATTGAAGAACAGGTTTCGGAACAGGTTCGCCGCGGTGTCGAGAGTGGGCGGATCGCCCGGGCGCACGCGACGGTAGATGTCGATGATCGCCTCCTCTCGCGTCACCGTCTTGTCGGCGAGAAGCGTGTCGTGGAGCGCCGTGCCGGTGTTCAACGGATCGAGGTAGAGAAGGGGAAACTCGGTGATCCCCCGCTCCTTCAGCTCCTCGAGATGCGCCTGGGTGATCTCCTCGTTGCCCTCGATGATCACCTCACCCGTGGACTCGTCCACGATGTCGATGGGTGCAGCCCGCTTCACCGCATCGTCGCGAATGATGTCCTCGACCGCGATCTGGATCCACTCAATACCATCCTCGCCGATCTTTCGAACGGCTGCATTGGTGAACTTCCGATCCTTGCGAGTGACGATCTTGCCGGTGGAGTCCTTCACATCCTTGGTGCAGCGCTGTCCCACCAGAAGGTCGGGAACGACCTTCTTCATGAACTTCTTGCCCTCGATCCGGATGACCTCGTGTTCGTAGAAATGGGCGAGCAAATCCTCGGACGTGTAGCCGAGGGCCTTGAGCAAGACGGTCACCAGGATCTTTCGCCGTCGATCGATCCGTGCGTAGATGAGATCCTTGTGGTCGAACTCGATATCGAGCCAGGAGCCGCGATACGGAATCACCCTGCAGGAAAAGAGCTTCTTCCCTGCGGCACTGATGGTCGTGGAGGTGCTCGTATCGTAGAAGATACCGGGCGAGCGGTGCAGCTGGGAGACGATCACCCGCTCGGTGCCATTGATGATGAAGGTGCCGTTGTCGGTCATGATCGGGATTTCCCCGAAGTAGACCTCCTGTTCCTTCACGTCCCGGATGGCTTGACCCCCGCCCGCTTCGTCCCAGGCCACCAGACGGATCGTGACCTTGAAGGGCGTCGCGTAGGTCATCCCGCGCTGCAGACACTCTTGCACGTCGTACTTGGGTTCCTCGAGGGCGTACCCGACGAACTCCAGAGAGGCGGTATCGTTGAAATCCGTGATCGGGAAGACCGAGTTGAAGACCGCCTGAAGTCCGTTGTTCTCGCGCTTCTCCGGTTCGACCCGGACCTGGAGAAAGCGCTCGAAGCTCAGTTTCTGGATCGCGATGAGATTCGGGATTTCCAGAAGCCTGGAGATCTTGGCGAATTCTCTACGAACGCGAGGGGCATTTTCGGAGAACTGCATCTGGGGCACGGCTTTCATTGCCCTCCAAATTCTTCTGAATGCTCATGGACCTTCGGACACTGATAGACGCTGCGAGTCGGTGAATGCGGTCCGACCCGGCGTGCCGCGGATGCGAGAATCCGCCGCTTACTTGATGTCGACCTGGCCACCCACCGCCTCGATCTTCTCCTTGATCTTCTCAGCCTCGTCCTTGGCGACCGCTTCCTTGACCGCCTTCGGAGCGCTCTCCACCAACTCCTTGGCTTCCTTGAGACCCAAGCTGGTGATCGCGCGAACCTCCTTGATCACCTGGATCTTCTTGTCGCCGGCGGAGATCAGGATCACGTCGAATTCGACCTTCTCCTCCGCTGCAGCGGCCTCGCCACCGGCAGCGCCGGGCATGGCGGCGACGGCCACCGGTGCCGCCGCTGAGACGCCCCACTTTTCCTCGAGAAGCTTGGCGAGCTCTGCCGCCTCCATGACGGTGAGGGTCGAGAGTTGGTCCACGATTACGTTGAGATCGGCCATTTGGACTTGACACTCCGTGTTGATGGCGGTGCTGGCGGGTCCGCTCTCGGACCCTCCCGCCGGTTGAAACTCCAGGAACGATGGCCCTAGGTCTCGTCCCCCGACTCTTTCATTGCGGCCCGACGCGCCTCGACGACGCGGGCGAGTTGGCCCGCCGGCGCACAGAGCACCATTGCGATCTTCCTTGCGGGCGCCTGGATCAGACCGGCAAGCGTCGCTCGGATCTGATCGAGGCTCGGCAGAGTCGCCAGGGTCTTGATTTCGTTGGTGTCGATGGCGCGCCCATCGAGCAGTCCGCCACGAAGCTCGAAGGCCTGGTTCTCCTTGGCGTAGTCCACGAGGGCTCTGGCGAGCCCCACCGGGTCGCCGTATGAGATCGCCAGAGCCGTCGGACCGATGAAGTACTTGGCGATGGGTTCGACATCCGAGCCCTCCGCTGCCCTGCGCAGCAACGTGTTCTTGTTGACACGATACTCGTAGCCACCGTCTCCCTCGGCGCGCAGGCTTCGCCGCAACTGGTTCACGGCCTCGACATCGAGTCCCGAGTAGTCCGCAACGAAGATCCCCTTTGCGCGGGCGAACTTGTCGCGAAGCTCTGCGACCGCCTCTTTCTTCTGTGCGATTGTCAGCACCGTTCCATCCCTCCCTCAGGCGGCCTTCTGAACCGACGAGGGATCGACCCGGATCGCCGGGCCCATCGTGGTGGAGATGGCGATCTTCTTGAGATAGGTCCCCTTGGCAACCGCGGGCTTCGCCTTCAGCACCGCGTCGATGATGGCGGTGGCGTTGTCCGTGAGTTGCGCCGCTTCGAAAGACCTCCTCCCGATCGACACGTGGATGATCCCGTTCTTGTCCACGCGGAACTCGACCTTGCCCGCCTTGCTCTCGGAAACGGCCCGCGCAACGTCGGCTGTCACCGTGCCGAGCTTCGGGTTGGGCATCAGGCCACGCGGGCCGAGCACCTTTCCGAGGCGCCCCACCACGCTCATCATGTCCGGCGTAGCGATGACGCGTTCGAAGTCGAGCCAGCTCTCGTCCCGGATCTTCTTGGCGAGATCCTCTCCCCCCACGTAGTCGGCCCCCGCGTCCTCGGCCTCCTTCTCCTTGTCGCCCTTCGCGAAGACGAGGACCCGCACGGAGCGTCCCGTCCCATGGGGCAGCACGATCGCGCCGCGCACCATCTGGTCCGCGTGCTTGGGATCCACACCGAGGTTCAGGGCGATGTCGACGCTCTCGTCGAACTTCGCTCCGGGACAATCCTTCACCAGGCCCACGGCCTCGGCGAGCCCGTAGAGCCTGCTCCCATCGATGGACTCGAGCCCTGCCCGATAGCGCTTGCTGTGTGTCGGCATGCCCTCAGCCCTCCACATCCAAGCCCATGGAGCGGGCGGTACCGGCGACGATACGCATCGCGGCCTCCACGTCGTGGGCATTGAGATCCGGCATCTTGATCTCCGCGATCTCGCGCAGCTGATTCCTGGTGACCGTTCCAACCTTGATCCTGTTCGGCTCGCCCGAGCCCTTTTCGATCTTCGCCGCCTTTCGGAGCAGGACCGCCGCAGGGGGCGTCTTCAGCTCGAAGGTGAACGAGCGATCTGCGAAGACGGTGACGATCGCGGGAATGATCAAACCGGCCTTGTCCTGGGTCCGTGCGTTGAATGCCTTGCAGAACTCCATGATGTTGACGCCATGCTGGCCGAGCGCCGGCCCGACCGGCGGAGACGGATTCGCCTGTCCCGCCGGACATTGCAGCTTGACGATGCTGATCACCTTCTTCGCCATTCCGGGATTCCCCTCCGCGGGCCTGCGGTCGGCTCAGCGTCCGACCTCCACGCGGTTCCAGCGATTCTCGATCGCCTTCAGGCCTTTTCCACGTTCATGTAGTCGAGCATTACCGGAGTGGCCCGGCCGAAAACCTGCACCATGACGCGGACCCTCTCCTTGTCGGCCAGCACCTCGTCCACGAAGCCCGAGAAATTAGCGAACGGTCCGCTGATCACCCTGACGCTTTCACCTTCCTCGAAACGGATCTTCGGCTTGGGCTTGACCGCCCCCTCCTTGATCTGCTGGGTCATCCGGGCGACTTCCTCATCATCGATCGGCGTGGGCCGCTCGCCACCGCCGACGAAACCCGTGACCTTGGGAGTGTCCTTGACGATGTGCCAGGTGTCGTCCGTGAGATTCATCCGCACCAGGATGTAGCCGGGAAAGAATTTCCGCTTCGATGTGCGCTTCTCTCCCTTCACGATCTCGACGACGTTCTCCTCGGGAATCAACACCTCGTCGAACTCGTCCTCGCGGCCAAAAGTCTTCGCCCGCTCCAGCAGGGATTGCTTGGCCTTCGCCTCGTGCCCCGAGTAGGTGTGAACGATGTACCACCTTTTCGACATCGCGTTCTCCGAGACCCGCGGTTGGTATTCATGTCCCATCTCAGCGTAGAATGAGTTCCATGATCTCACTGAGCCCCACGTCGATCAGGCCGAGGACCAGGGTCAGGATGGCCACGATCACCACCACGCCGATGGTCCCGCCCACGTACTCCCGCTGCGAGGGCCACGTGACTTTCCGAAACTCGGTTCGAACGTCGCTCAGATACTGGCGACTGCTCTCCATCCACACTGTGGGGTTCCACTCCAACTTTGTCGTACTTCCCATTACACGCTGTGTCAGAACTGGCAGGCGCGGAGGGATTTGAACCCCCAACCTCCGGATTTGGAGTCCGATGCACTACCAATTGTGCTACGCGCCTGTGCCATTCCCTCGATTCGTCACTCGATGATTTCTGCGACGACGCCGGCGCCGACGGTTCGGCCACCCTCGCGGATCGCGAAACGAAGCTCCTTGTCCATCGCGATCGGAGTGATCAGCTCCACGTTCAACTCGACGTTGTCACCGGGCATCACCATCTCCGTCCCCTCGGGAAGGTTCGCCACCGCCGTCACGTCCGTCGTCCGAAAATAGAACTGCGGACGATAACCGTTGAAAAACGGCGTGTGACGACCTCCCTCGTCCTTCGTCAGAATGTACGCCTGCGCCTTGAACTTCGTGTGCGGCGTGATCGAATTCGGATGCGCCAATACCTGACCCCGCTCCACCGCGTCCTTGTCGATCCCGCGAAGCAAACAACCCACGTTGTCACCGGCCTGACCCTCGTCCAACAGCTTCCGGAACATCTCCACTCCGGTCACCACCGTCTTCTGCGTCTCGCGAATCCCGACGATCTCCACCTCCTCGCTCGTGTGAATCACCCCCTGCTCCACACGACCCGTCACCACCGTACCACGACCCGTGATCGAAAATACGTCCTCGATCGGCATCAAAAACGGCTTGTCCAACGCCCGCTCCGGCTCCGGAATCGACGTGTCCAACGCCTCCATCAGCTCGTCGATGCAACGGTTCTCCTCGTCGTTCGTCGGATCCTCCCCCGCCCGGAGCGCCGACCCCCGGATCACCGGAATGTCGTCCCCAGGAAAATCGTAACCACTCAAGAGCTCCCGGACCTCCAGATCCACCAACTCCAGGATCTCCTCGTCGTCTACCTGGTCCACCTTGTTCAAAAACACCACGATGTGAGGAACGTTCACCTGACGCGCCAACAACACGTGCTCCCGCGTCTGCGGCATCGGACCATCCGCAGCACTCACCACCACGATCGCACCGTCCATCTGCGCCGCACCCGTGATCATGTTCTTTACGTAGTCCGCATGACCCGGACAGTCCACGTGTGCGTAATGACGATTCTCCGTCTCGTACTCCACGTGAGCCGTCGCAATCGTGATCCCACGCTCCCGCTCCTCCGGAGCCTTGTCGATCTCATCGAACGAAGTCGTCTTCGCCAGACCCTTGAGCGCCTGACGCGCCGTGATCGCCGCCGTCAACGTGGTCTTGCCATGATCCACGTGACCGATCGTCCCCACGTTGACGTGGGGCTTCGTGCGCTCGAACTTCTCCTTCGCCATGGGCCTTCGTCCTTTCGTCCTTTCGCTTCCCTGTCGCGGATTCCGGCTCTCCTTCGAATCGGTGGAGCTCACGAGCGGATTCGAACCGCTGACCTCGTCCTTACCAAGGACGTGCTCTACCTACTGAGCTACGTGAGCACCCGACCCTCCTCGAAGCACGTGGAGCGGGAAACGGGACTCGAACCCGCGACCCCGAGCTTGGAAGGCTCGTGCTCTAGCCAACTGAGCTATTCCCGCTCGACACCCCTTGCTGTTGGTGGAGAGGGGAGGATTCGAACCTCCGAAGGCTAAGCCAGCAGATTTACAGTCTGCCCCGTTTGACCGCTTCGGTACCTCTCCGCCGTGGCCGCGAGGCCGACACCCCCCTCGAGTTGCCCCCTCGCCATCCTCGAAAACGGAAAAAAGCGTAAGCAACCCCCCGCCATGCCCGCCACTCTCTAAAACCTTCTTGGGAAGCCGAGAATGGAACGCTGACTGCCAGGTCGCGTGATGAAACGTCAGTTCTCAGCAGACGCGCGCGGACCTCGCCTGCTCTTCGCCCTGATTTCGAAACGAACCTTTGAGTCTAGCGACTGTTTTCGAAAACGCCGCCTCGTCCGGCCCCTCGTCCCGGCGAAGCGCATCGGAGCTGGCGAAGGGACTCGAACCCGTAACCTGCGGATTACAAATCCGCCGCTCTACCAGTTGAGCTACGCCAGCCTGGACCCGATCGCGGGGAACTATAGACACCGGATACCCCGCGGGCAACGGCCGAAAGCGATCCATCCCCGATGAATGGGGGGTTTTCGCATCATCCTGTCCGGCCCCTGCGAACGGCCTCGAAGAGCACCACCGCGGCGGCCGAGGCCACGTTCAGGGAGCCCACCCTCCCCACCATCGGAATCCGGATCCGGTGATCCAGCAGCTCAAGCACACCTCTCCGAATCCCGCGGCCCTCGGCCCCGAAGACCAGAACCAGGTCCCCCTGCCAGATCCGATCCCTGGTCTGAAAGAGATCCTCCCCGGTCTCGGCATCGGCTCCGATGACCCAGAACCCCCCATCCTTCAATTGTCCCAGGGCCCGCCGCAGGTTGCCGACCCGACTGACGGGAAGATGCTCGACTGCGCCGGCACTCGCTCGAGCCACCGCAGCCCCCAGGGGCGGCGCGCGGCGGGCGGTCAGCACCAGGCCCAGTGCCCCGACGGCCTCCGCCACCCGGATGATGGCGCCGAGATTCTGGGGGTCCTCGACCCCATCGAGGACGACGAGGCGCCGTCGACCCCCCGGTGGAGCTGTGAGCAACTGGAGCTCCTCCAGGGACGGCGTGGGTAGAGGACCCGCTTCGAGGACCACACCCTGCCCTTTTGCCCCGGATGGGAGTGCGGCCAGCAACCCCTGGCGGGAGTTCCGCTCCACCGCGACGCCCGCGGCCTCCGCGAGCTCGCCAAGCTCGCCCAGCTCTTCTCGCTTCAGATCTTCTTGAATCCGGAGCCGGAACAGGGGCCGCCGGCGGGCTCGCAGCGCCTCGAGCACGGGATGCAGACCGAAGATGAGCTCGGCGGCGGGTCGCTCTCCCATCCGGGCAGGGTATCGAGACCAGAGCCAGGAGTCGGGCCCAAGATGGGGCCAGCCGATCCTTCGTTTCGGTCAGAGCCTGGCGGCGCGGAGTTCGGCCGAGTCCGCGAGGATCGCGTCGGGATCCTCGATCCCCGGGTGGTTCTTGATTTCGAACTCCAGGTATGAGACCAGCTCGCCGAGGGCCAGGGCAACCTGCTCCTCGCGGTCGCCCGGAAGCTTGAGAGCCCGCTCGATCAGAGGCTCCGGGTCCAGGGAGGGACCGGGGGACGGAACGACCCCAGTGAGCAATGCAGGGAATCTACCCGCGGTCTCGTCGAGGACACGACCCAGACGATCGTGGATCCCGTCGGACCCGCCTTCGACGCGGGCGAGGGGCAGGGCCAGCTCGCCGACGAGCTTGGTCAGATCGGCCACCAGGCTGCGCAGCTGCTCGTCGTCGTGGCCCTCCAGATCCGACTCGCCGAGGAAGCCGTCGTGGCCCTGAACGCGCACCAGCTTGACGGCGCCCACCAGGCGCAGCAGTTGGATGCTCCGGGCCGCCGACTCACGGTCGAGTGCAAGCGTCTCGCAGACCTCGGGAAAAGGCTTGCCGGTGCCGATCTCATCGGTCAGGGCCCGCTCGTTGCCGCCGAGCTGACTGCTCGCTCCCTCGATCGTCGCCAACTCGACCCGGGAATCTTCGAGCACGCTCAGGAACTTCCGCAGCTCGTCCCGGCGCTGGATCCCTTCGGAGATCAGGCGACTGGTCTCGAGCGACAGCCGCACCACGTTGTCCGGCTGGACCTCACCTTCCCAGAAGAGGAGCTCCCCGGTGGGATAGGAAAACAGGGAGCGAACGATCTCCCCCACCTGGTACTTCACACCCGTCCACAGCTCGCGGGGAGTCACGAATCCCCGCTCGACGAGAACCTTTCCGAATCGGCTGGGGGGAGAGAAGCAGCGCTCGGCCTCGCGCAGTTGTTCGAGGGAGATCACCCCGGCGCGCAGCAGGCACTCTCCGAGGCGATCCACCCGCTGGTTGGAGCAGGCGAAGACCACCTCACCCTTGTGCAGGTAGACCGACTTCAAATGGTCGCGGTAGGTGAAGCGGATGAAACCGGATTTTCCGGCCGCGTGAATGGCCCCCAGCATCTCGAAGAGGGGGAAGGCGGTGATGTCGGAGCGCAGGGCCGGGGGGCCGCTGCAGGGAAACTCTTCCTCCTCGGAGAAGCGCTCGAGGATGATCGTCCGGGGTCCCGCCTCGAGGAGACGAAGCCCCTCCCCGGCCGCGAGACCGATGTGCGCTCGAAGAGCGTCGCTGAGCTCTTTGACGACTACCGGGGTCTCTGAGACTTCGGACACTGGCATGCCCCCTCCCCGCCCTCTCTTCGACCGGGAACCCGAGGTGCTTGAGACCGGGTAGAACGACCCCCTTCCCCCTGATTTGCACTCAAGGTGCACCCTGGTGAGCCGATGTGAAGCGTGGGGGGGATGAGCATGTCCGACTACGAGACCAGGCAGAGACGCTACAGGCGAGTCGCCGTTCACATGCCGGTACGCATTTCGACCATCGATCCGGAGACGGATCCGAGGACCGGGCGCCCCTACTTCCGCGCCACTCGAGAGTACTGCGCGAATCTCTCCCGCGGCGGGGCGTTCATTCGGACCTCCGACCCCCTCTCACCCGGACGCAGGGTACTGGTGGAGATCCACATGCCCGAAGGCGAACCCATCGAGGCGATTGCCCGCGTCGCCTGGTCGAAGACCGTACTCACCTCCGGCGGCGACCCCGAAGACAGCGGGGTGGGGATCGAGTTTCTGGGCTCCTCGAAGGATCAGCTCACCGCCCTCGCCGATTACCTCGAGATCCCCCCCGAGCCGGGGAAGCCCTCCTAGAAGCGGAGCCGCCAAGGCGCCGGCTGTCTTGATGAGCCGAGCCCAGTACCGGTATGCTGTCGAGCGTGATGACGATCCGCGGCAGCTACAAGATCGCGAGCCGAAGCGGGGCCTTCGACGGATACCTGGATCCGGCCGTACGCTGTGCGCGGCGCGTCGAGCGCATCCTCGACTCCCTTCGCGCTCAGATCACCGCAGACGATGGAAAGAAGACGGTGAGAATACGCCGGATTCTCAGCGAGCCGCGCGAGATCTTCCGGCTCGAGATCGAGATTCCGGAGCAGGGTTACCAGCGAACCACGCTCCTCGATCGCGATGCGCTCGAGGAACTCCTCGAGGTCGAGGAGGTCCGAGAGCGCGTTCGGGGGTTGCCGCCCGGGAATTGACCACTCGGTCGTGCGGTGGTGCCCGGGGCAGGGGTCGAACCTGCACGGCCAAAGCCAGGCGATTTTAAGTCGCCCGCGTCTACCCATTCCGCCACCCGGGCACGGTTCCGCCGCCACCGGCGATCTCCTGGCCGGGAGAATAGCCGGATGTCGCGGGCGATGGGAAGAGGATCGTCGTCGCGGGCGGTGCTGGGTGGCGCCGCGACGCCTGGGCGCCGCCCGCTGAGTTCCTAGTCCGGCATCACCGGGATCTGTCGGGGTTTGTTCCGCTCGCTCTTGGGGATTTTCACCCGGAGCACACCGTCGCTGAAGGATGCGTCGATGGCATCCACCTCGACGTCGTCGCGGAACCCGACGGACCTCTCGAACTTGCCGGCGGCGCGCTCCCGGCGGTACGCGCGCCCCCCGTCGGGAAGAGTTCCGCCGGACCTCTCACCGCGAACGTGAAGCACGCCCTCGATGAACTCGACCTCGACCTCTTTCTGGTCGATGCCGGGCAGGTCGGCCACGACCTCATAGCGATCCGGATACTCGATCAGGTCGAGTGCCGGCCGAAACGGTCGGGCCACCGGCGCAGGAGCGAACGCCTCGTCGAAGAAACGATCGAAGAGACTCGGTACTGTGTGGATACGCATGGGTGACCTCCTTGGTCACCATACGTAAGCACCGCTCGATCGCTGTCAAGCCGCCGATATCCGGAGGCCGCTCTCCGACTCGAAGAGGTGGATTTCACTCCAGTCGACGCGCAGCCCGATCTCGTCGCCCGTGCGATCCCGCGGAAAATCCGACACCAGAACGCGCAGATCCGCGCCCCCGCCGACCGCTACATGAAGCAACGTGGCGCTGCCCAGCGGCTCGACCACGTCGACTCGCCCCACCATGTCCGAGTCCTCCGCCGCCGTCAAGGTGAGGTTCTCGGGTCGAATCCCCACCGTGATGGCGGGCATCTCCCGAAGATCCGACGGGGTGGGCAGCCTCAAGCCGGCGCCGCGAAACCAGGGACGACCGCCCTCCTCCACCCGCTCACATGAAATGAGATTGATGGTCGGCGCTCCAACGAACTCGGCCACGAAGGTGTTCTGTGGCATCCGGTAGACGTCGAGAGGCTCCCCGACCTGCTCGATGCGACCGTCGCGCATCACGGCGATCCTGTCGCCGAGGGTCATCGCCTCCTCCTGATCGTGGGTCACGTAGAGCATCGTCGCGCCTAGCTGACGATGCAGTCGCGCGATCTCCGCCCGGGTGTCGCTTCGCAGTTTGGCGTCGAGGTTCGAAAGGGGCTCGTCGAGAAGGAACGCCTTCGGCTCCCTCGCGATCGCGCGGCCCAGTGCCACGCGCTGGCGCTGTCCCCCCGAAAGCTGGGAGGGCCGGCGATCCAGCAGATCCGCGATGCCGAGCCTCCGCGCCACCCGCTCCACGCGCTCTCGGATCCGGTCGCGGGACAGCCCGGCCATCCGCAGTCCGAAGCCGATGTTCTCGGCGACGCTCCGATGGGGATAGAGCGCATAGCTCTGAAACACCATGGCCAGATCCCGCAGGTGAGGCGGCTTGCCGGTGACATCCTCTCCGCCGATCCAGATGCTTCCACCGTCGGGAACCTCGAGTCCCGCTACGAGGCGCAATGCCGTGGACTTTCCGCAGCCGGACGGCCCCACCAGGACCAGGAACTCCCCGTCATCGATCTCCAGGCTGAGATCGCTGGCCGCGCACTGACCGTTCGGGTAGGTCTTGCAGAGATTGCGTAGAGAGACGCTCGCCATGGTTCAGCCCTTGATCGCTCCGGCTGTCATTCCCTGTACGATGCGGCGTTGGAAGAGCAGGACCATCACGGCCACCGGGGCCGTCGCCACGATCGATGCGGCGAGAATCTCGCCCCAGGGAACCTGGTACTGGCCGCGAAACAGCGCGATGGCGACGGGAACGGTGCGTCGCTCGGGGCCGAGGGTGAAGGCCAGGGCGAATAGAAACTCGTTCCAGCAGTAGATGAACGTCAGGATCGCAGTCGCCGCAAGCCCCGGTGCAGCGAGGGGGAACACGACCTCGCCGAGGGTGCGCAGCGGTCCCGCGCCGTCCAGCCGGGCGGCGTCCTCGATCTCGGCGGGAAGCTGTCGGAAATAGCCCACCAGCAACCAGACCGTGAGGGGCATGGCGAAGGTGAGATAGGGCAACACCAGTCCCGGGTAGGTGTTGATCAGACCGAGCTCCCGGAGCAACAGGTAGAGGGGAGATACGATCGAGATCTGGGGAAACATGGCGACCGCCAGGATCGTCCCCAACACCAGGCGCTTCCCTCGGAAGTGGAGGCGAACGATGGCGTAGGCGCAGAAGGCGCCGAACGTGACACAGAGGCCCGTCGTCAGGCTCGCCACGATCAGCGAGTTCCGGATCGGCTGCCAGAACGCGCGACCTGCGAAGAGATCCCGGTAGTGCTCCAGCGAGAGCGCCGAGGGAAGCAGGATCGGACCCTCGAAGAGACGGGCCTCGGGCGTGACCGAGGCCAGCGCGGCCAGGTAGATCGGTCCCGTGAGAAAGACCAGCCCCAGGATCGCCACCATCCGCGGGATCACCGCTCTTCCTCCAGCAGACCCGCGCCCACCGTCCGCACGTAGAGCAGGGCCAGCCCGAACGTCACGACGAAGACGATCACGGCGATCGCCGAGCCGTAGCCGAAGCGGAGGTTCTGGAACAGCACGGTGAAGCCGTAGAGGGAGACGGGCTCGGTCGCGGTTCCGGGACCACCGCCGGTGAGGGCGTAGATCAGGTCGAAGACCCTGAACGCATCCAGGGTGCGGAAGATCAGTGCCACCAAGAGGGCGGGACGCAGCAGCGGAAGAGTCACGTGGCGAAACTGCTGCCAATCCGTCGCGCCGTCGATGCGCGCAGCCTCGTAGAGCGACTCGTCGATGGTCTGGAGTCCGGCCAGGAGGAGTAGCACGACGAAGGGCGTGGTCTTCCAGACGTCCGCCAGCACGATGGGAATCCAGGCTCGAAGCGGGTCGGCGAGCCAGTCGGTGGGTCCATCGAAGAGGAAGCGCCAGAGCAGCGCCGCGACGACCGTCGGCAGTGCCCAGGGGATCAGGGCCAGGGTCCGGACCGGACCGCGGGCGGCGACCGCCCGGTGCAGCGCCAGTGCCAGGACGAGCCCCAGGGCGAGCTCCAAGGCCACGCTCACGGCCGCAAATCCCACCGTGTGCGCGAGGGAGAGCCAGAGTCGGCCGTCCGCGGCCGCCTCGGCGTAGTTGGCCCATCCGATCCAGGGTTGGCCCAGCCAAGGCGAGCGAAGATCGTGGAGGTGAAACGACTCGCGGACAGTCCAGGCGAGGGGAAACAGTGCGATCGCGACGACACTCCCGAGGGCTGGGGCGAGCAGCAGCCAGGCGAGTCTCGTCTCACCCGTCCTGCTACTTCGCGGCATCGCCCGCCACGTCCGACTCCGGCCCGAGATCCTTGCGCGCCAGCAGCCCCCGCATCTCGCGCGCCGCCAGTGAGAGCGCCTCATCGGGATCGCGCTGCCCCGTGAGCGCCTCGTGCAATCGGACCTGGAGAAGACCCGATAGCTCGGAGTAGACGGGAGTCACGGGACGCGATCTCGCTCGCTCGATCACCTGGCGAATCGCGGCCAGGGGAATCGCCAGGCGGCCCTGGAGGGGGCCTCCCTCCTGGTAGAGAGATTGGCGCGGCGGGTACTGACCCACCTGCGCCGCCCGGTCGAGCATCTGCGCGGGCCTCGTCAGGTAGTCGACGACGGCCCAGGCGGCCTCTGGATGCTCGCTGCGTGCGTTGATCGCCAGGAGTGATCCTCCCAGGGCGGCGGTCGGCTCACCGGAGGGGGCGGCGGGCATGGGCGCCACGGCGAAGCGGCCGGCGACCTTCGAGTTCGCGCCATCTTGCATCAGTGGGAAGGCGTAGGGCCAGTTCCGCATCAACACCGCCTTGCCGTTCTGGAAGGCGAAGCGCACCTGCTCCTCCTGCCAACCGAGCACGGCCCTCGGCACCTGCCCGTCGTCGATGGCCTGCTTCATCGCCGAGAGCGCGCGGACCGCCGCCTCGGAGTCCACGCGCACCACGCCTTGCTCGTCGAGGATCCGTCCCCCGTGTCCCCCCAGATACTCGAGGAAGACCGTCACCAGCCCCTCGTAGCGAGCGCCCTGCCAGACGAAGGCGTAGGGCAGCCCCGCTCGCCTGGCGACCTGGGTCACGACGCCCCCCAGGTCCGCGAACCGGGCGGGCGGCTCTTCGAGCAGATCCGTGCGCCAGTAGAGGAGGCCCACGTCGACGAACCAAGGCAGCGCATAGAGGCCGGATCGATAGCGGCTGGCCGCGAGGGGTCCGGGGAGGAAGTCGGCCGTATCGGGATCGAACCGGTCGAGGGAGAGGATCCATCCGGCCGCCGCGAATTCGGCGGTCCAGATCACGTCGAGCTGCAGGATGTCCGGATCTCCCAGACCCGCGTTGAGCCACTGGACGTAGAGCTGGTGCCGTTGATCCGATGCGTCGGGAGTGGCCTGGCTCTCGACGCGAATCCCCGGATGCTGGTCCATGAAGCGCTCCAGCTGCCGAGCCAGCAGCTCTCCCTCGGCACCCACCGCACTCCCCGGAAAGCGGATGACGATCTCCCCGTCGCGATCGGCACCGCAGGCGAGGAGGAGCCACGCCAGGGCAATCGCCGCTGCGAGGTTCCGGATCGCCAAGTCACCTCCGCCAGAAACGGGGGAAGAAGAGCACCAGCACCGTGAAGATCTCGAGTCTCCCCGCGATCATGGCGAGGGCGAGGACTGCCTTCACATAGCCCGGGAAATGCGCAAAGTGGTCACTGGGACCGATCTCGCTCAGGCCGGGTCCGACGTTGCCGACCGATGTGAGCGCCGCCGAGAGACAGGTCACCACGTCGTAGCCCGCCGATCCGACGGCGAGGGCTGCGATGAAGGCGATCAACAGGTACGCGATGAAGAAGACGCCGATCCCGCTCACCACCTCGTCGGACACGGGACGATTGCCGTAGCGGAGCGTCCTCACCACGTGGGGATGGATGAGCCGCGCCACACTCGCTCGCAGAGCCCGCAGGCCCAGGAGCACCCGCAGCGACTTGATTCCGCCGCTGGTCGACCCGGCCATGCCGCCCAGGACCAGGAGGGGAAAGACCAGGAGCTGTGCCAGCTGCGGCCAGAGCTCGTAGTCGGCGGTCCCGTAGCCGGTGGTGGTGATGAGGGAGACCACCTGGAAGGCGGCGGCGCGCAGGACCTCGCCGGTTCCCGACTCCCCCCGGAGGATCCACGCGACCGTCGCAATCATCACCGCCACGATCAGGACAAAGAAACGGAATTCCGTGTCTCGAAGCATCGCGCGGGGGCGGCCGGTCACGAGCTTGTAATGGAGCACGAAGTTGATGCCGGCGACCATCATGAAGAAGACGACGACCCACTGCACCGCCGGTCCGAATGCCCCGATCGAGGCGTTCCGGGTCGAGAACCCGCCTGTCGCCAGGACCGTCAGCGCGTGGTTGATGGCGTCGAAGGCCGGCATTCCGGCGATCATCAGAGCGAGGAAGGCGACGGCGGTGAAACCCACGTACACCAGCCAGAGGCGCCGCGCCGTGTCGGAGACCCGCGGCGTGAGCTTGTCCGTGATCGGACCGGGCACTTCGGCCTTGAAGAGCTGCATGCCGCCGATGCCCAGCAGCGGGAGCACCGCGACGGCGAACACGATGATGCCCATGCCTCCGACCCATTGGGTGAGCGAGCGCCACAGCAGCAGGGAACGGGGCACGGACTCGACATCCGTGAGAACCGTGGACCCGGTGGTGGTGAAGCCTGCCACCGACTCGAAGAGCGCATCGACCGGAGAGAGGGCTCCAGAGAGGAGGTACGGAACGGACCCGAACGTCGAGGCGAGGACCCAGGCGCCGCTCACCACCAGGAACCCGTCGCGGATGCGCATGCGGCGGTTCGACGAGCGTGCGGAGAGCGCGACGGGAAGGCCGAAGACCAGGGCGGTGAGGGCACTCTCGATGTAGACGAGGCTCGGCTCACCGTAGATCAACGCCGCGGCGATGGGGATGCACTCCAGGCCAGCCAGGCCGACCAGGAGCCACCCCAGGATCTCCAGATCGAGCAGTAGGTTCATCCCGCCCCCCAGGGTGCTCGTTCGCGGGCAGTGTAGGCAATCCTGCGAACGGCGCGCTCTCGATGGGTCGGCCGGGTTAAGCTCCCGGACAGGGAAGGTGGCGGAGCGGAGTCGGAGCGAAATGGCGACCGGGAACCCTCCGATCGTCGTTCAGATCGACGACCCGGAGTGGCGGAAACGATGTGAGGCCGTGTGCGAGGCGGTGCGAGCAGCGGGCGGGCGGGCGCTGCTGGTGGGTGGATGCGTTCGCGACAGCGCACTCGGGCTCCCCGCGATCGACCTCGACATCGAGGTCTACGGAATCCCCCCCGCGCGCCTGACGCAGCTCCTCTCGGGGCGGTTCGCGGTCGATCTGGTCGGTCGCGCCTTCCAGGTGATCAAGATCAGGGGCGCTCCCATCGACGTGTCGATCCCGCGAAGCTCGTCCAGGGGCGACACCGGTGCGGAGGGGTTCGAGACGCTCTCCGATCCCGACCTGACACCGGCGGAGGCCGCGGGACGCCGCGACTTCACCATCAACGCGATCGGCTTCGATCCCCTTACGGGCGAGGTCATCGACCCCTTTCGGGGGCTCGATGACCTGGCTGCGCGCATCCTCCGCCACACCAGCGAGAAGTTCGCGGAGGACCCGCTTCGCGTCCTTCGCGGGATGCAGCTCGCCGCTCGCTTCGATCTCGATGTCGCGGCGGAGACCGTCGCCCTGTGTCGAGAGATCGAGCTCGGCTCGGTGGCCCGGGAACGGGTCTTCGAAGAGTGGAAGAAGCTCGTCCTCAGGGGCCTCCGTCCCTCTCGGGGCCTCGGCTTGCTTCGCGCCTGCGGATGGATCCGATATTTCCCGGAGCTGGAGACCCTGATCGGCTGCAAGCAGGATCCCGAATGGCACCCGGAGGGTGACGTGTGGGTTCACACGCTTCACTGCATGGACTCCTTTGCCACCGAACGCAGCGGTGAAGAGCGGGAGGATCTCATCGTGGGACTGGCGGTCCTCTGCCACGACCTGGGAAAGCCCGCTACGACATCGCAGGTGGAGGGCGGCAGGATCACGACCCGGCGTCACGAGCCCGCGGGCGAGGCAGCGACGCGAAGCTTCCTCGGCCGGATGACGAACGAGCGCCCCCTGATCGACGCGGTGGTCACCCTGGTCGGTGCGCATCTCGCACCGCTCCAACTCTTCCAGGCCCGCGCGGGCGACGCCGCCGTGCGCCGGCTGGCGCGGCGGGTGGGGCGAATCGACCGCGTGGTCCGTGTGGCGCGAGCGGACAGGGCCGGGCGCCCGCCTCTCGAAATCGAGCGATTCGAGGCAGGGGATTGGCTTCTGGAGCGCGCGCGCGCGCTCGATGTCGAGGCGGCGGCTCCCGAGCGCATCGTGAAGGGGCGGCACCTGATCCAGCTCGGACTGAGCCCGGGACCGGAGCTCGGGTCGATGCTCGAGATTCTCTATGCCGCACAGCTCGAGGGAGAGTTCTCGACTCTCGAGGGGGGGCTCGAGTACGTCAGAAGACGCTGGGAGGTCGGCCCGGAACCGCGTTAGCGCCCGAGCGCCAGAGAGGCGCCGCGACCTCGAGACAGCGGCGCCTCTCCGTCTCCTCGGTCCACCAGGAGGTGGATCGATGCGATCAGCTGGACTTGACGGGCATCCCCTCGGCGTCCTTGAAGTTGCCCGTCACGAGCATGATGAAGTCCACGATGGTCCAGATGCCGAAGCCCCCGAACGTGATCAGCATCAGGATGCCGGTTCCGACTTTTCCGGCGTAGAAGCGGTGGACTCCCAGGCCCCCCAGGAAGAAGCAGAGAAGGATCATCGGCACGAAGCCCTTCTCGGAGATGCCGCTCGTCGCAGCGCCTCCGGTCGCTGCCGCGTTGGTCATCGCACTTGCGCTGTCCATCCTTGGTTCACCCCCTTGTGACATCGAGTTTCTGGCCCGGATAACAGACGACGTGCCCGTCACCGTCCCGGAAATTCCCCGTGAGAAGCATGATCGTCACGGTCAACGCGTGGACGACGTCCGCGATCAGGAAGAGCGCGCCCAGCAGAAACTGCGCCGTAGCGAAGCAGTAGACCCACGCCACGGTGAGACCGAGATCGAGAAGCCCCTCCCCCAGGCGCCCCAGGTAGAAATGCTGGATGCCGACGAACCCGAACACCGCGGAGAGAATCACGGCCGTCGAGTACTTCTTCTCGGAGGGCTGCGTCGCTCCGGGATGGACTCTCGCCGGATCGGCGATGGACTGCTGCATGGCGCGCTCCAGGGCGAGGCGTCCACGGGGACACCGGACTCCCAGGATCGACCTGCCGGGCGATCCGCTTGAGTGACGCAGCGCCGCACCGCGGACCCGGAGTTGCGTGTCAGTTGCACGGGGGCGTTCAGCAGGTCTTCGCTCGCGCTTCGGCCTTGGTGCTCCGAGCGGAGGTCGGGTAGCTCATCCGAAGTAGCAGGAGTACTCCGTGCCGTCGGAGATCCGCAGCGTGATGGACTCGAAGCCGTTCTCCCCGGATTGAACGTAATCGACGTACGGCCGGAGCGACTTCCTGAAGGTAAAGATGTTGTCGGCGAGAACCACCGCCCCCGGGCGCAGCTTCGGCTTGAGGAGCTCGAGCACCGGCATGTAGAGATCCTTCCAGCCGTCCAGGAAGACCAGATCGAGCGGCTCCGGAACCTCCTTCAGCGTCTCGACCGCATCACCCAGGCGAACCTCCACTGCGTCTCCGAGACCAGCCTCCCCGATGTGCGCTACGGCCCGTTCGTGCTTGGACGGCTCCAGCTCGGTTCCGATCACCATCCCGCCGCCGTTGTCCCGCACCGCCGCCGCGAGATAGATGGTGGAGATCCCGAAGGAGGTGCCGAACTCGACGATCCGCCTCGCACCGAGCGCGCGGGCGGTCAGATAGAGGAATCGACCCTGGTCCCGAGAGACCGGGATGTAGCAGTCTTTCATCGCTTCCGGCGTGACGCTCTCGGCGAAGGTCTTCCTCCGGAGCAGGCCGGAGACGACCCTGGGAGCGAGGTGAATGAAACGCAGTGTATCCATGCGGGCCGCCCGGTGAAGGCGATCGAGTACCGCTCGGACCCGGGGGTCGCGAAGCGAACAGAGCTGATCGGTCTCGATTTCCGTCATGGTGCGCTCCTGCTGGGATCCCTGACTCGGCCGGAGGCCGGCGGTCAAGATCCCTCTCTCTAGTCCGTTACTCTCTCGTTCCTACGAGTCAGGAGCTCAGAAATCGCGGCAGATGGGCGGCTCTTGTGACTTCAAGAGTAACAACCCCGATTCGACGACTGGGAGATTCGGTGTAGATTTTTGGATCATGGCTTTCTCGTGGACGATCCGGGCGACCCGGCCAGTCATCGGGGCGACGGTTCTCGCAGCACTGCTCGGGTTCACCCCGGCCGAGACGGCGCGGCGCGGGCCGGCCGCTCCTCTCGGTCACCAGGGGCAGAAGCTCGAGGCCGGCGTATTCCTGGTGGCGACCCACCGGATCACGGATCCCCGATTCAGCCAGAGCGTGGTCCTGTTGACGCATTACCAGCCGGGCACGGTGATGGGCGTCATCATCAACCGCCCCACGGAGCACCGGCTCTCCGATCTGCTGCCGGAGATCAAGGCCCTCGAAGGACGAAGCGACCCGCTCTTCTTCGGCGGACCGGTGTCCTTGAATGCGATCGTCATGCTCCTCCAGAGCCCGGAAGAAGTGAAGCTGGAGCAGACCACGAGGGTGTTCGGCGACGTCTACTTCTCCGGGAATCCCGAGGCGTTCGCCTACATCATCGGCAGGAAGAGGGCGGACGAGGCGATCCGCGGCTACGCGGGATACGCGGGGTGGGCCTCAGGGCAACTCGAAGGCGAGATCGCCAGGGGAGACTGGGCAATCGTCGGCGCAGACGCCTTCATCGTATTCAAAAAGGATCCGTCCAAGGTCTGGAAGGATCTCTCCCCCGACCCCGAGCGCGGGAAAGAGCTCCGCGCGGGCCGCTATCCTTGGCGGCTGTGCCGCGCGCTGCCGTCAAGCCGAGAGATGCCGCCAGCCTGGTGATCCTGCGGGGCCGGGGAGGCGCCGCAAGAGTCCTGCTGGGGCGCCGCGAGCCCCGGCACCGCTTCATGCCCCATGTCTGGGTCTTCCCGGGAGGCCGGGTGGACCCAGAGGACGCGCGCGCTCCCGCGAGCAGCGAGCTCTCACCGGAGGTGGCCGCGAAGCTGGAAACGAGGTGGTCCCCCGCCAGGGCCCGCGCCCTGGCGATCGCGGCGATCCGGGAGACCTTCGAGGAGACCGGCCTCGCCTTCGGCAAGCTGGTGGACGGGGAGCTGCATCCCGACCTGGCTCGTCTCGACTACCTGGCGCGGGCGATCACGCCGACCCTGAGCCCGATCCGCTTCCACGCGCGCTTCTTCCTCGCTGACGCAGCCGGGGGCTCCGGCCAGCTCGGCGGCAACGGGGAGCTCCTGGATGTGCGCTGGATTCCCATCCCCGAGGCCCTGGAGCTCCCGATCATCAACGTCACCCGATTCGTGCTCCAGGAGATCGCGCGGCGCGCGGCGGGCCACCCCTCCCCGGGCGTGCTCTCGATCCGGTTCCGGCTCGAATCACCCCAGCTTCGCTACGAGTGAGAGCCCCCGCGGACTGCGACGGCATCGCCGCCGTGGGGGTCGAAGCGCGAAGCTGGAGGCGCGGGCGGGAGTCGAACCCGCGATTACGGTTTTGCAGACCGTCGCCTTAGCCACTTGGCTACCGCGCCCCAGAGGGAGCAACTTAGCGCACGACACTCGCTCGATCGCCCCGGACCACTGCACCCAAGACGCCTTCCCGCGGGGAATTCTGGTAGTCAAGAGCCCTTCCGGTAGAGCGGCGGCATCGGCCGCAGCCGTCCCCCCAGCCGAATCACCGGACCCTCGGCGGTCTCGTCCACGGCACCGAGGAGCTCGGCCTGGGCTGCGTGCGTGAAGCGGGCGGGAAGCCCGCCGGGCACCAGCTCGCGCTTCACGGTGCAGAGGTAGGCGCCCTCGAGCTTGGAGATGCGCAGGCTTTCGAGATCGAGCGAGTCGCGAGATCCGTCCGAGAGAACCACCTCTGCCCGGGCGAGATCGACGTCGCCGGCTCGCGCGGCATTACTCGGTGAGGGACTCTCGCTCGACGCTCCCATCGGGCTTGAGTGTGAAGACGCCGAGCAGGTCGTAGCGGTTCCAGAGCACCAGGCGATCGCTGCCGTTTCCCTCCGGATCGCGGTAGAGCCACTTCTCGTTCCACTTGACGCCGCATTCTTCCTGGGTTCGGGGATCGTTCACGCTCCCGAAGTGCTCCGTCGGCGCCCCGAACCGCTTCCACATGGCGCCGCGATCGATGGCCTCCCCGTCGCTCATCAGCGGTCGCACTCCCCGCCGATCATGTTGATGAAGTCGAAGGTCGGGATGATGTCGGCAAGCATGTCGCCCCGCACCATGATGGGAAGCGGCGCCACGTTGATGAGACTCGGCGGCCGGCAGCGCACCTTGTACGGAACGGCGCTGCCATCGGAGACCAGGTAGAAGCCCAGCTCGCCGTTCGCCGACTCGATGGCGAAGTACCCCTCACCCGCAGGCACCCGAGGCCCCTCGGTCACCGACTTGAACTGCTGGATCAGCTCTTCCATCTGGTTGAAGACCCGGCCCTTGGCGGGCCAACAAACCCGGGGATCGTCCACATTGACCGGTCCCGAGCCGATACTCTCCAGGCGGGTCAGACACTGCTCCACGATGCGCAGGCTCTGGTGCATCTCCTCGACCACAACGAGGTAGCGGTCGTAGTTGTCACCGGCCTCACCGATGGGAACGTCGAAGTCGACCTGGTCGTAGACGAGGTACGGCTGGTCCTTGCGGATGTCGTAGGGCACACCCACCGAGCGCAGAATCGGGCCCGTCACCGCGTAGTCGATGCAGTCCTTCTTCGAGATCACCCCGGTACCTTTGAGGCGATCGACGAAGATGCGGTTCTGGGTGACCACGGCGCCGAAATCGCTGATCAGGCCGCGAATCTTGGGGATCATCTCCCGCGCCGCGGCCGGGAAGCCAGGCGGCATGTCGTGCTTCACACCGCCGATCCGGATGTAGTTCGCGGTCACGCGGGCGCCGCAGAGCATCTCCATCAGGTCATAGGTCAGCTCCCGGGCCTCGATGCCGTAGAGGAACGGCGTCATCGCCTGAAGCTCGAGGGCGGCGGCGCCACAGCGGGTCAGGTGATCCGAGACGCGGGCGATCTCCCCAGAGAGGACGCGCAGCCACTGGCACCGCTCCGGGGTTTCGAGCTCGAGGAGCTTCTCGACCGCCATGCAGAAGCCCACGTTGCAGAGGATGGCCGAGGTGTAGGCCAGGCGATCGGTGTAGGGGATCGCCTGATACCAGGACCCGCTCTCGCACTCCTTCTCGAAGCCCCGGTGCAGGTAGCCGACCTGCACGTCGAGATCGACGATCGTCTCGCCATCGAGCTCGACCACGAACTTGACGGTCCCATGGGTCGCCGGGTGGGACGGCCCCATGTTGAGGATCTGGTGCTCGGTGTGGAGGTCGCGCTCGAGATCGTCTTCGGGCGTCTGCGGTGCAGTGGCCATCGTCTCTAGTTCCTCGGCCCGACCAGGGGCTGACGCTTCTCCTTGGGGTAGTCCTTGCGAAGCGGATGCCCCTCGAACTCCTCGTAGAGCAGCAGGCGCCGCAGATCCGGGTGGCCCTTGAAGCGGATCCCGTACATGTCGTAGACCTCCCGCTCCATCCAGTTCGCCGAAGACCAGAGCTCGGCCAGTGTGTCGATCTCGGCGGGCTCCTCGGGAACCCGGGCCTTCACCCGGAGCCGGCGGTTCCTTCCGACGGAGTAGAGGTGGTAGACCATCTCGAAACGCGGATGCTCACCCAGGTAGTCGACGGCCGTCACGTCGGTGAGCATGTCGAACTCGATCTCCGGGGAATCGCGCAGGAAGCGCATCACCTCCACGATCTTCTCAGCGTCCACGACGGCCGTTACGTCACCGAGGCGCGCGTGGGTGCTCTCGACAGCGTCGGGCATCGCATCCAGGAGCGCACGGAGGACGGGCGACCCGTGATCATCCATCAGCTCTTCTCCGCCTCGGGCTCTTCGCCGACGCGATCGTACTCGGATCGAAGGAACTCGATGCGCCGCTTCAGCATCACCTCCGGTACCAGGAGATCTTCCTTCTCGTAGAGCATCGGACCCCGCTCGAAGCTCCCGAGCTCGACTTCGCGACTCATCACGATCGCCTCCTCGGGGCAGGCCTCCTCGCAAAGACCGCAGAACATGCAGCGCGACATGTCGATCTGGAACGCCTCGGGGTAGCGCTCGATACCGGCGTCTTGGAGCTCGCCCGGAACGATGGTGATGCAGTCGGTCGGACAGGCGAACTCGCAGAGCCCGCAGGCGACGCACTTGGGTTGACCGTTGTCGAGCTGTACCAGGACGGGCTGGCCGCGAAACACGGCGGGGAAGTCGACCCGCTGCTCCGGATACTGGACCACGAAGTCCTTTCGATCTCCGGTGATGAAGCCCTTCATATTGCGAAAGAAGTGGGCATTCGTCACCCAGAGCCCCTTGAGGATCATCGGGACGTAGAGCCGCTCGACCCAGGTGAGCTTGTCGTGGCGCTTGACGGTAACGACCCGGGCTGTCATCGCGGCGCGCAGTATAAGAAATGAACGCACATCAGGCGAGTCGACCGGCGAGCTTCTCGGCGTGGTAGGAGCTGCGGACCAGGGGCCCGGCGACCACGCCGCGGAAGCCCAGGGCGAGGGCGCGCTGCTTCCATTGGTCGAACTCCTCGGGCGACAGATAGCGGTCCACGGGGATGTGATCGGCGGAGGGACGCAGGTACTGACCCAGCGTCAGGAGCGACACCCCGACCTCGCGCAAGTCACGCAAGGCCGCCTCGATCTCCTCGTCCCGCTCGCCCAGGCCCACCATGAGTCCGCTCTTGGTCGGAATGTCGGGGCGGAGCTCCCCCGCGCGGCGCAGCACCCAGAGCGATCGCCGGTAGCCGGCCGCGGGACGGACCTTGCGCTGGAGCCGCTCCACCGTCTCGATGTTGTGGTTCAGTACCTGGGGAGATGCGTCGAGAACCGAGCGAAGGGCCGCCTCGTCGCCCTTGTAATCGGAGATCAGGACCTCGACGCCGGTGCCCGGGCAGAGCGCTCGGATCGCCCGAATCGTCGCGGCCATGTGGCCTGCGCCCCCGTCCTCGAGGTCGTCCCGTGCGACACAGGTGATCACGGCGAAGCGGAGACCGAGATCGGAGACCGCCCGGGCGACCCGATCCGGCTCCGAGGGATCGAGATCGTCGGGCCGCGCAGTCGTCACCTCGCAGAAGCCGCAGCGCCGTGTGCAGCGGTTCCCACCGATCATGAAGGTGGCGGTCCCGCGGGCCCAACACTCGCCCAGGTTGGGACACGCGGCGGCGGAGCAGACCGTGCTCAGCTTGTGCTCCGTCAGAGTACGCCGGACCTGCTCGAACTCGGGGGTGGCGTGCACCCGCACGCGCAGCCAGGGCGGGCGCGCACCCCGATCGACCGGGACCTGGCGGTTGTCCTCCGGTCGCGCGACGCGCGGGTGATTGCTCACGACGACGACGTCCGGAGCGAGGGCAACTCGATGCGAAGATCGCTCATACCCCAGAGGGTAGCCGGTCTTGCAGGCTAGAAATTGATTCCCCGGCCTTCGGCGAGAAGAGCCGATTCCAGGAGCGCCTCCGAGAGCGTCGGATGCGCGTGGCAGGTGGCGGCCACCTCGGCGGTGGTCGCCTCGAGGGTCATCGCCAGGCCGATCTCGGCGATGAGCTCGGTGGCGCCCTGGCCGACGATGTGGGCGCCGACGATCTCGCCGTCCCCCGACTCCGAGAGCAGCTTCACGAAGCCCGCGGTGTGGGCCGAGGCCACCGCCTTCCCCGATGCGGTGAAGGGAAACCTCCCGACCCGTATCTGGTCACCGAACTCGCTCCGGGCCTCCTCCTCGGTCAGCCCGATCCAGGCGATCTGCGGCTGTGAGTAGATGCAGAAGGGAATCCTGCGGTGATCCAGGGGAGGACGCTTCAGACCGGAGAGGAACTCGACCGCTGCGATCCCCTCCTCCGAGGCCTTGTGGGCCAGAAGCGCGCCGCCGACGAGGTCTCCGATGGCGGAGATGGTGGGCGCCGAGGTCCGCAGCTGCTCGTCCACCACTACGAATCCGCCCGGATCGAGTGCCACACCCACCTTCTCGAGTCCGAGATCATCGGAGAGGGGTCGCCGCCCGATCGCGGCGAGCACCTGGCCCGCCTCGATCTCCTCGTGGGCACCGTCCCTGCTGAGGCTCACGCGAACGACTCCGCTCGCCTTCTCCATGGCTTCGAAGGAGGTCCCGAGGCGCACCTCGATCCCCTTGCGGCGAAACTCGCGCTGGAGCGCGGCGGCGACCTCGCGATCGGCGCCGGGCAGCATCTGCTCGGCCATCTCCACGACCGTGACCTTCGAGCCGTACATGGCGTAGACATACGCGAACTCGATGCCGACGGGTCCGGCTCCGATCACCACCAGTCGCTCCGGAATCCGCCTCGACTCCAGGGCCTCCCGCGAGGTGAGCAGGCACTCTCCGTCCACTTCGAGACCGGCTGGCACGAGCTCCCTCGAGCCGGTGGCGAGCAGGAGGTGGGATGCCTCCACCGTTCGGTCGCTCTCTCCGGAAACCTCGACACTGGTGGCACCCGCCAGGCGCCCCCTGCCCTTCACGAGCTCGATCCGATTCTTCCGGAAGAGGGCCTGGACACCCTTGCACAGGCGATCGGCGCTCTTGCGGCTGTGATCGATGACCTTTCCGTAGTCGAGACGGATGCCGTCGACGGAGATGCCGAAGGTCTCGCCGTGTCTGCTCAGATTCTCGACGAGCTCCGCGCCGCTGAGCAGCGCCTTGGAGGGAACGCACCCCCAGTTCAGACAGACGCCGCCGGGGCGATCCTCCTCGATGACCGCGACCTTCTGGCCCAGCTGGGCGGCGCGAATCGCCGCTACGTAGCCCCCGGGGCCGGAGCCGATGACCGCGAGATCGAACCTGCGCGTGGCGCTCATCGAGCCGTCTCTTGGGTGGGGATCTAGGCGACCGGCTTCTCGACCACGTGGACCGGCAGGTCGTCGGTTTCCTGATGGCGCCCGCTGCCTGTGACCTTCTCCGCCTGGATCCGGGCCTGCAGCTTGATCAGGCCGTCGAGCACCGCCTCCGGCCGCGGCGGGCAGCCGGGGATGTAGATGTCCACCGGGATGATGGTGTCGATCCCCTGCACCGTGGCGTAGTTGTTGTAGGGCCCTCCGGAGCAGGTGCACGCCCCGAAGGCCATCACCCACTTGGGCTCGGCCATCTGGTCGTAGACCTTCTTCAGGATCGGCGCCTGGCGGTGCGAGATGGTGCCGACCACCATCAGCAGATCGGCCTGACGGGGAGAGAAGCGAGGGAGAGCGCAGCCGAAGCGGTCGAGGTCGTAGCGCGGACCGCCCGTGGACATGAACTCCATGCCACAGCAAGCGGTCACGAAGGGATACAGGAACATCGAGTACTTGCGACCCCAGTTGATGACCGTATCGACCTTCGTCGTCAGGAACGAATCACTGCCCTGGCGCATGATCTCGACCATCTCCTGAGCGCGCTCGATGGGCGATTTCGCTCCCGGTTCCGCCATCGCTCTCTGCCTCCCCTGGAGAGACGATGATAGCGGCTCTGTTATGCTTCGCCCGGTGACACGCGTTCTGCTCGCCTGGACGATCCACCTCATCACGGCCAGTGGCGCCGTGCTCGGGGTCCTCGCCCTGCTCGCGGTGTCCCAGGGAGACTTCCCTCACGCCGCCCTCCTGATGCTCGCGGCCCTCGCCATCGACTCCATCGACGGCAGCCTGGCCCGGGGGTTCGGGGTCGGTGAGGTTCTGCCGCGCATCGACGGGAGGCGGCTCGACGACCTCGTCGACTACCTGAACTACGTGATCGTGCCCGCCGTCTTCATGATCGTAAGCGGCAGTCTGCCGGGCTGGGGGTGGGCGACCCTGCCGGTGCTGGCGAGCGCCTACGGCTTCTCCCAGCAGGAGGCGAAGACCGACGACGATTTCTTCCTCGGCTTTCCCTCCTACTGGAACGTGGTCGCGATCTACCTGTGGCAGCTCGAGCTCCCGCCTGCCCTTTCTGCGGCTCTCGTGGCGGGCTTGTCCGCCGCGGTCTTCATTCCCCTCAAGTACGTGTATCCGAGTCGCATGCGCGTGCTCCGGCGCACCACCATCGCGGGCGCCGCCCTCTGGCTCCTCGCGGTCTCCGCAGCGATCATCTGGCCCGGCTCGCTGAGGCAAATCCGGCTCGTCGAGATCACCCTTCTCTTCCCCGCCTACTACATCGCGGTCTCCATGTGGCTGGGCGGGTGGCATCGGAAGAGTTCGCGGACGACCGCTTGATCGGGGAGAGCGGAGCGAACCTTCCCTACTGAACTATGCTCTCACCCATGTCAGCCGATCGGCGTCGGACGGGCGTGCTCCTGATCCAGCTCGGCACTCCGAACTCCCCTTCCGCGGCTGATGTACGGCGCTACCTGCGCGAGTTTCTCGGCGACCGGCGGGTTCTCGACATGCCGCAGATTCCGCACTGGCTGTTGCTCCACCTGGTGATCCTCCCCTTCCGGCCCCGGAGATCGGCCGCGGCCTACGCCTCGATCTGGACCCACCGGGGTTCGCCCCTGCTCCTCCACAGCCGCGGGCTCGCAGAAGGGCTGGCAAAGCAGCTCGGCGAGGGCTTCCACGTCGAACTCGGTATGCGCTACGGCGAGCCCTCCGTCAAAGCGGCATTGGAGAGACTGGCGCAGAGAGACGTGGACCGGCTGATCGCGCTGCCGCTCTTTCCCCAATACGCAGATTCCTCGACGGGCTCGGCGCTGGCCCACCTCCGCGAGCTCGCCTGCGGGATGCGCCAAAGCTCCGAGCTCGCAACCATCGACGACTTCTACGATCATCCTGGCTTCATCGACTCCATGGCCGCGCTGGTGCGCACGCCGCTTCGCGAGTTCCGGCCCGATCACGTTCTCTTCAGCTACCACGGACTGCCGGAGCGTCAGATCCGAAAGAGCGATGCCTCCGGCTCTCACTGTCTCTCGAGCGACGACTGCTGCGAAGCGATCGGAGCGGCCAATCGGAACTGCTACCGGGCGCAGTGCTTTGCGACGACCCGGGCTCTGGCCGCCGCTCTCGAACTCGAGACCGAGCCGCACTCGATCTCCTTCCAGTCGAGACTCGGCCGGGTCCCCTGGATCCACCCCTACACCGATCACGTCCTGCCGGAGCTCGCTTCCCGCGGCATTCGACGCCTCGCAGTTCTGTGTCCCTCCTTTGTCGCCGACTGCCTCGAGACCCTGGAGGAGATCGGAATTCGCGCCAGGCAGCAGTGGATGAGTGCCGGCGGCAAGGACTTCCTGATGCTCCCCTCCCTCAACTCGGAGCCGCGCTGGGTGGAAGCAGTGGCGGCAATGATCCGCGACCGGGGACGTTGTTGAACGTTCAATTTTTCGACGAGGTCGAAAAATTGAACGTTCAACAACGTCCCCACTTATAGCCGGGCGATCTCGCCTGCGGCTCGCACGCCCGCTGCCAGCGTGTCCGCCACGCTGACGCCCTCCAGGTAGGCACCGGCCAGGGCGAGCCCAGGTTGGCGCGCGAGGCGAGCGCGCAGGTCACGGACCAGACGCCCGTGGTGCGGGCCGGGCTGGGGCACCGCCCGCGGCCAGCGGGTGATCGCCAGGGCTTGCGGAGCGGTGCGGAGCCCGAGGGCGCGATCCAGGCCCCGGTGGATTCGCTCGAGGATCTGATCGTCCGCCGCGTCCACGACAGCGGGCCAGCGCGCGCCTCCGATCATGCCCATCACCAGCTCGCGACCCTCGGGCGCTCGCCGCGGAAACATGCGGCTCATGAAGAGCGCACCCAGCAGGTCGAGCCCGGCAGCGCGAGGCACCAGAAACCCAAAGCCTTCGATGGGATGGCGGGAGTCGCGGGGATCGATGGAAAGGGGAACCGAGGCGACCGGCGCATACTCGATGGCGTCGAGGGCAGCGGCTGCCTCCGTGTCGAGACCGCGCAGCAGGACGGCCGCGGACGCCGCATCCGTTGCCAGCACCAGGGATCGCGTTCGGATCTCTCGTTCGGTCCCGTCGCTCTCGATGCCGACGACCCAACTCCCCCCGCTCCGGCGGATCGATGCCACGCAGGTCCCCAGCTGGAGGGCTTCGCCGAGCCCTCGGGCCATGTGGCCCGCCAGCCCCCCCAGCCCTTCGGGCGACGAGTAGCTGCCGCGAAGCCCTCGCTCTCCCCGTGGGCGGATCATCCGCGCCAGCGCTCCGCGGGCGATGGAACCGCTCTCCCGCTCCATCTCGACCAGGGAGGGAAAGACCGCCTCGGCTCCGAGCCGGCGCTCGTCCCCGGCGTAGATCCCGATCAGGAAGGGGCCGACCAGCCGCTCCACCGCCTCGGGGCCAAGTCGTCGGCCGACGAACTCGGCGACGCTCTCCCCCCTCCCATCGCCTCTGCTTGCGAAGGGCTCGGCCAGGAGCCGGAGCTTTCCCCCTCCGGTCAGCAGAGGCGACGCGGCGAAGGCAAAGGGATTCATCGGTACCGGTGTCAGCTCCCCGTCGTGGAAGAGGTAGCGATTCCGAGCAGCGGGGCTCGCCGGCTGCAGGGCGACCTCGAGACCGTGTCGCTGGAGGAAGGAGAGCGCCGGCCCCTTCACCATCATGGTGTTGGGCCCGCGCTCGAAGAGGAAGCCGGACTCTCGGTCGCTGCGCATCACGCCGCCGGGGCGATCTCCCGCATCGAGCAGCAGCACCTCGTGTCCCTGGCTGCGAAGCTCGAGAGCGGCGGCGAGCCCCGCGGCTCCAGCCCCGATCACCACTGCCTGCAGGTCCGGACCGCTCATGGGGAGCCCCTCTCAGATCGCCTTGCTGAAGATCCGCTTCCCCGAGCGCTCCTGCTCGGGGAGGTAGGCGTCGAAGGCCATCGCCACATTCCTCACCAGAAGACGCCCCAGGGGCGTCACTGCGAAGCTCCCGTCTCCCTCGATCACCACCAAACCGTCGGCCGCGGCGGGCTCGAGCTGCTCGAGCTCCGCTCGATAGCGCTCCGCGAGATCTCCCCCGAAGCTCTCGCGGTAGTCGCAGGCGCGGACCTCGCTCAGACAGATCAGACGCTGGATGATCCAGCGCCGCTCGATGTCCTCCTCGGAGAGAAAGTGGCCTCGCATCGTCGCCACGCCCCTTTCGTCCACTGCCTCGTGCCAGGTCTCGAGCTCCCGATGGGACTGGGCGTAGCTTCCGCGAAGCTCGCTGATGGAGCTGGCGCCGAATCCGAGCAGGTCCACCCCCGCCTGGGTGGTGTGGCCCATGAAGTTGCGGCGCAGGGTGCGCTCGCGCAGTGCCACGGCGAGCTCGTCCTCGGGCCGGGCGAAATGATCGAGTCCGATGAAGAGGTAGCCCGCATCGAGAAAGCGCCGGATGGCCAGAAGCATGATGCGAAGCTTCGTGCGTGGATCGGGGAGATCCTTGCGCTCGAAGCCCCGCTGCTGCTTCGCCACCCAGGTGACGTGGGCGTAGGAATAGAGGGCGATCCGATCGGGCCCGATGGCGAAGATCTCGTCGAGCGTGGCGTTGAAGGTTTCCTCGCGCTGATAGGGAAGCCCGTAGATCAGATCGAGGTTGACACTCTCGAAGCCCACCCGGCGTGCGCTCTCCACCAGCGGCGCCGTCATCTCGACGGGCTGGATCCGGTGCACCGCCTCCTGCACGCGGGGATCGAAGTCCTGCACCCCCATGGAGATGCGATTGAAGCCGCACTCCCGGAGCGCCGCCAGGTGCGCTTCGGTCGTACTCCGTGGATCGACCTCGATGGAGATCTCCGCATCGGGCCGCATGGGAAAGGCGTCGGTCACGATCCGGTAGAGGCGCTTTGCCTGCTCGGGAGTGAGATGGGTCGGCGTCCCGCCGCCCCAGTGCTGCTGCGTCGCCGTGCGCGGCACGCGGATCGCCCCCCTCACCGTCTCTACCTCCCGGGCGATGCCCTCCAGGTACCGATCGGGAATGCCCGGGTCTTTGGTGATGAACCGGTTGCAGGCGCAGAAGTGGCACAGGCTGCTGCAGAAGGGAACGTGCACGTAGATCGAGAGACCGTCCTCCGGATCCACATCCGTCCTGCCCAGCTCATCGATGTACTGAGCGGGCCCGTAGTCCTCTTTCCACACCGGTGCGGTGGGGTAGCTGGTGTAGCGCGGCGCGGGGCGGTCGTAGCGCGGGAGGATCGCCTCCGCGTGCTCGAGATCCAGTGCGAAGACCTCTCGGCTCACCCGGTCTCCCCTCCGAGCGACTGTGCCGCCGCGACGAATGCGCGCACCCCCTCCACCGGAGTATCGGGAAGGCAGCCGTGGCCGAGGTTCAGGACGTGGCCGCGGGCGGGATTCGCTGCCTCCGCGATCTCGCGGACCCGTTCGGCGATCCTCTCCGGCGGCAACGCCAGCTCGGCCGCATCCAGGTTCCCCTGGACGCTGGCGCGCGAGCCCGCCAGGCGGGCGGCGATCCCGATTTCCACCGCCGACCCCACCGAGATCACATCACACCCGGAATCCAGCATCGCCTTCACCAGATGGGGCGCATCGTTCACGTAGAGGATGAGGGGCGCAGCGGCCCGGTTCAGGCCGGCCACGATGGCGCGGTTCACGGGCAGCACGAAGCGGCGGTATTCCTCGTCAGTGAGCGCCCCCGCCCAGGTATCGAAGAGCTGGACCACCTGGGCGCCCGCCTCGATCTGGGCGTTCAGGTAGGCGATCGTCATCTCAGCCAGGCGGTCGAGCAGGGAGCGAACGACGTCGGCATCCCGCTCCAAGAGCCCGCGCAGCGCCTTGAATTTCCGGGTGGGATCCCCCCTTCCCTCCACCAGATAGGTCGCCAGGGTGAAGGGCGCGCCGGCAAAGCCGATCAGCGGGATCCGCGGTCCGTCCAGCTCGTTGCGGAGGCGGCGCAGGATCTCGAGCACAAAGGGTACCGCCTCGCTCGGGTCCGGCTGCCGGAGCTTCGCCACCTGTGCGGCGCTGCGGATCGGATCGGCGATCACCGGGCCCGGCGCGAAGTCGATCGCCACACCCATCCCGACCACGGGGATGAAGATGTCGCTGAAGAAGACCACCGCCTCGGTGCCCACCGCACGCACGGGCTGGAGTGAGACCTCCACGGCCTTCTCCACGTCGCGGCACATGTCCAGAAACGAGATGCCCTCTCGCACCTTCCGATACTCGGGCAGGTAGCGACCGGCCTGGCGCATCAGCCAGACCGGAGGACGGTCGACGGGCTCCCCCCGACAGGCGCGGAGCATGCGTTCGGTCGGGTTCAAGGGCACCCTCCGGGGCTGTACATCGGATCAGTAACCGGAGAGCCGCGCCCAGCGATCGCGGTGCCAGGCCGCATCCCCAAAGGTCATCTCCGCCGCCCGCGCGCGCTTCATGTAGAAGCCGATGTCGTATTCGTCGGTCATCCCCACGCCACCGAACATCTGTACCGCCTCGTTGGTGACCAGGACGAATGCCTCGGAGCAGCGCGCCTTGGCCAGCGAGATGAGCTTCCCGGCCTCCTCACTTCCCTCGTCCACCGCCCGCGCGGCGGCCATCACCACCGAGCGGCAGAGCTCCACCTCGATGAAAATGTCGGCAGCCCGATGCTTCAGGGCCTGGAAGCTCCCGATCGGAACGTCGAACTGCACGCGGGTCTTGAGGTGCGCCAGCGTCTGGTCGAGGGACTCGGACATCGCGCCGAGCATCTCCGCACAGAGTCCCACCGTCGCCAGGTCGACCACCCGTTCCAGGAGGTCGCGTCCCGCGCCGATTCCTCCCACCAGATCGGACTTCGCCGCGGAGACCCGGTCCAGCCTGACGATGGCGGCGTTGCGGCCGTCCACGCGGCTTTGCCGGACGATCTCGATGCCCGGCGCGCCCTTCGGCACCAAGAAGAGACTGACGCCACCGGAGCCGCGCGCCGAGACGATGATCGCATCGGCAGCGTGGGCGTCGAGCACCTGGATCTTCTCCCCGTAGAGAAGGAAGCCGTCACCATCGGGCTCGGCCTTCGTTTCCACGGCGCCGAGATCGTAACGACTGTTCCGCTCCTGGTAGGCCAGGGCCAGGATCTTCTCGCCCGCGACCAGGCCGGGTAGCCAATCCTTCTGCTGGCTCTCGCTTCCGCCGAGCCGGAGCGCCTGACCCGCGAGGAGCACCGTGGAGAGAAAGGGTTCCGGCGCGAGGTTGCGACCGAGCGCTTCGAGCACCGTGACGAGCTCCGCCATGCCGAGGTCGGCACCACCCAGCTCTTCGGAAAAGAGGATGCCCGCCCACCCGAGGTCCGCCATCTCCTTCCAGAGTTCGCGGGAGAAACCGGTGGCATCCTCGCTGTCTCGGAGCTCACGCACCCGGGAGATGGGTGATTTCTCGGCGACGAAGTCCTCCGCGGTCCGGGCCAGGAACTCCTGGTCTTCGGTCAGAACGAGTTGCACTGCGCTTCTCCTGCGGCTTTCGGATCCCGAGCTCAGTCGGGAAGGCCGAGCACTCGCTTGGCGATGATGTTGCGCTGGATCTCCGAGGTGCCGCCCTCGATCGCGTTGCCCCTCGAGCGCAGCCAGTCCCGTGTGAGAGCGAGCTCGTCTTCTTCGAACCCCTCCCCCTCCCATCCAAGCGCCTGGGGCCCCGCGATCCTCACCGTCAGCTCATGGCGGCGCATGTTGAGCTCGGTGCCGTAGACCTTGAAGAGAGAGCTCTCGGGGCCGGGCTTGTGTCCCGCCTTCGCACCGTCCCTGGTCCGCTGCACGGTGAGCGCAAAGGCCCGGGCATCGAGCTCGATTCGCGCAATCTCGTCGCGGGTCACGGGATCGGACAACTTTCCATCGACGGAGGGAATGTAGTGACGCGCGTGTTCGGTAAGGGTCTTGCGTCTACCCCTGTCACCTCCGCCGAAGGTATCGGCGATCATGTTGCGTTCATGCCCGAGCAACGCCTTGGCGACGGTCCAGCCGCCGTTGATCCCCCCCAGCACGTTGGCCTTGGGAACGCGCACCTTCTCGAAGTAGGTCTCGCCGAAGGGCGAGGCGCCACTGATCAGCCGGATTGGACGCACCGTCACCCCGGGACTGTCCATGTCGATCAAGATGAAGGTGATGCCTGCCTGCTTCTTCACGTTCGGATCGGTGCGGACCAGCGAGAAGATCCAGTCGGACAGGTCGGCGTAGGAGGTCCACACCTTGGTCCCGGTGATGAGGAAGTGGTCGCCATCGTCCTCGGCCTTGCACTGGAGGGCGGCGAGATCGGATCCCGCATCCGGCTCCGAGTAGCCCTGGCACCAGCGGATCTCACCGCGACAGATCCGCGGCAGGTGCTCCTTCTTCTGCTCCTCGCTCCCGAATTGGAGCAGGGTCGGTCCGATCATGGTGAGTCCGAAGCCGACCAGGGGCGCCGGAAGCTTCAGGTCACGCATCTCCTGTGCCAGGATCTTGGCCTCCTGGGGTGAGAGTCCACCCCCGCCGTACTCGGTGAGCCAGGTCGGCGACGTCCAGCCCTTCTCCGCCATGACGTCGAGCCAGCGCTTGCGGTCCGGGTCTTGGTACACCGCCTTCCTGCCGCCCCAGACACCTTCCTGAGCGCCGCCGCGGGCTCCGAACAGCGACCTGGGTGCGTTGGCCTCGAGCCACGAGCGCGTATCGGAGCGGAATTTCTCGAGATCTGACATCGGGGAGTTCCTCTCTGCGAACAGTGCGCGACCTCGAATTGTAGCCCTTGGGCCGGGGACTGCCCGCACGTCGGCATCGCGCGACTGCTACCCTTCCGATTGATGCGTGTCCTGCTCGCCAACCCGCGCGGATTCTGTGCCGGTGTAGACAGGGCCATCGAGATCGTCGAGCTCGCCCTTCATCAATTCGGAGCGCCCATCTACGTCCGTCACGAAATCGTCCACAACCGCCACGTGGTCGAGAGGCTGCGGAAGAAGGGGGCGATCTTCCTCGAAGATCCCACCGATGCACCTCCGGGATCGCTGCTCATCTTCAGCGCGCACGGTGTGTCTCCCGCGGCGAGGGAAGCCGCCGCGCGTCAGGGTCTCCGCACCATCGACGCCACCTGCCCGCTGGTCACCAAAGTTCACGTGGAGGCCGAGCGTTTCTCCCGCAAGGCCGGCGAGATCGTGCTGATCGGACACGCTGGCCACGTGGAGGTCGAGGGAACCATGGGACACGCGCCCGAGCGAATCCGCCTGGTGGAGTCGGTCGAGGACGTGGAGAAGCTCGAGATAGAGGATTCCTCCCAGCTGGCAGTGCTCACCCAGACGACACTTTCCCTGGACGACACCCGGGAGATCATCGACGCCTTGCGAAGGCGCTTCCCCGCCATCCGGCTGCCCCGCAAGGACGACATCTGCTATGCCACGCAGAATCGGCAGAACGCGGTGAAGACGATGGCCCGGGAGGCGGATCTGGTGTTGGTGGTGGGGGCGCCCGAATCCTCGAACAGCAAGCGCCTGGTGGAGGCCGCCGACAAGGAAGGCGTCGCCTCCTACCTGGTGCAGACGGCCGACGACATTCGCCCCGAGTGGCTCGAGGGTGCCGACTGCGTCGGCGTGACCGCCGGAGCCTCGGCCCCGGAGATCCTGGTGGAGGAGGTGGTGGAGCGGTTGCGCCGTCTCTCCGGAGAAGGAGACCGGCTCCCCATCGACACGCTGCCGGCCGTCGACGAAGACGTGGTCTTCCAGCTGCCCTCGGAGCTGCGCGAAGGAGCCTGACATCCGGCCACGAGCCGTGTGATGGTCCAGACATGCTCAACGACCGTGAGCACAGCTATCTGAGGGGATTCCGCTGGCGGAGGCGCGCCGCCATCGCGATGGGCCTGCTGCTCACCTTGGCCGGCGGGTCCTACGGGATCTGGGGAGCCGGGCAGTTCCGGTCACGCCTCGGCACCGAAGTCAGTGAAGAGCAGTCGGCATCGACGCGCGATCCCGTCGCACGCCTGGCGCTCCTCTTCGCTCCCTACCATGAGCGCCTCAGGGAGTTGGAGCCCGAGACCGAGACCGAGCGCATCCTTCTCGAGGAGCTCGACGAGCGGACCACACTGACCGCCCAGCTCCTGGTGCTCCTGGTCCGTTTTCTGTTCGCGAGTCTCCTCCTCACGACGGGACTGATCCTGTTCTCGAACGGGCTGGGGACCCGGCGGCTGTTGGCCATTCTCGACTCGATTCTGGAGCACCAGAACCGGGGACGTTGTTGAACGTTCAACTTTTCGACCCCGTCGAAAAGTTGAACGTTCAACAACGTCCCCGCTTGCCTAACGTTCCTCGAAAGCGAAGACCAGGCCGCTCTCGTCCCGGTCGACCTCCACTCGGCCTCCCCTGGCGAGAGCACCAAAGAGAATCTCGTGAGAGATCCGGTCACTCAGCGTCGTCTGGATGACGCGGGCGAGAGGCCGGGCACCGAAGTCCGGATCGAAGCCCTCCTCGGCCAACCACTGGCGGGCGGCATCGGTGAGGGTCAGGGTGACCTTTCTCGGGCGGAGCTGGCCCTCGACCTCCCTCACGAACTTGTCCACGACGCGGCCCATCACCTCCGGCGTGAGCTGATCGAAGTCCACGATCTCGTCGAGGCGATTGCGAAACTCCGGGCTGAACAGGCGTTCGACGACCTTGTGGCCATCGCTCTTGGGACCGCCGGCAAAGCCGATGGCCCGCTGCGCCCGCTCGCGGGTCCCGGCGTTGGAGGTCATGATCAAGATCACGTGGCGGAAATCGGCCTCCCGCCCGTGGTTGTCGGTCAGCGTCGCGTGATCCATCACCTGGAGCAGGATGTCGAAGAGATCCCGGTGGGCCTTCTCGATCTCGTCGAGCAGCAGCACGGTGTGGGGCTGCTTGCGCACCCGTTCCACCAACTGTCCACCCTCGTCGTAACCGACGTATCCGGGCGGGGCACCGATCAGCCGCGCGACGGCGTGCTTCTCCATGTACTCGCTCATATCGAAGCGGAGGAAGGGAACACCCAGTGAGGCGGCGAGCTGTTTGGCCAGCTCGGTCTTGCCGACTCCCGTGGGCCCGATGAAGAGGAAGGAACCGGTGGGCCGGTCGGCACCACCGAGACCGGCCCGCGAGCGCTGCACCGCGCGCACCACCGTTGCCACTGCGGTGTCCTGACCGAAAAGGACAGAACGGATATCGTCCTCCAGCTGCTCGAGGCGGGCGCGCTCGGAGACGCTCGCGCGAGCCAGGGGTGCCCCGGTCATCCGAGCGATCAACGCCTCGACGTCGCGCACGCCGACGGTCTGGCGCTTCGGCCCGCGGCGCAGGCGGACAGCGGCACCCGCCTCGTCCATCACGTCGATGGCCTTGTCCGGCAGGAAGCGATCGGTGAGGTGCCGGGCCGACAGATCCGCCGCTGCGCGAAGCGCCGCGCTCGTGAAGCGCACACCGTGGTGCGCCTCATAGCGGGGCGCCAGTCCCTCGAGGATCTTCACCGACTCCTCCACCGAGGGCTCGCGGATATCCACGCGCTGAAAGCGGCGGGCGAGCGCGCGATCCCGTTCGAAGTGGCGGTAATCCTGGTACGTGGTGGAGCCCATGCAGCGAAGCTCTCCCGACTGGAGCAGGGGCTTCAGCATGCTCGAGGCATCGACGGTGGCACCCTGGGCGGAGCCGGCTCCGAGAATGGTGTGGATCTCGTCGATGAAGAGGATCGGGTTCGGCCGCTTGCGGATGGCGGCCACCAGCACCTTGAAGCGCGCCTCGAAATCACCCCGGTACTTGGTGCCGGCGAGCAGCGCCCCCAGGTCGAGGGCGTAGATCTCCGCATTTCGAAGCTCATCGGGAACGCCGCCGTCGAAGATCCGCTGGGCGAGGCCCTCGGCGATGGCGGTCTTCCCGACTCCGGTCTCCCCGACGAAGATCGGGTTGTTCTTGCGCCGCCGCGCCAGGATATGCACGGTGCGGTCGATCTCGCGATCCCGGCCGATCAGCGGATCGAGGGTCCCCGCAGACGCCCGCTCGGTGAGATTGGCGACGAAGGCCTGGAGGGGATCGTGCTCCACCTCGCCTTCGTCGGGGAGAGCCCCGCCCTCCCCCGTCGCGCCGGCTCCTGCGGCCTCCTCGTCGCCCCCCGGTGGAAGCTTCGAGATTCCGTGCGAAACATAATGGAGTACGTCGAGGCGCGAGACGTCCTGGCTGCGCAGGAGCGCCACGGCGTGGGAGTCGGGTTCCTGGAAGATGGCGGCGAGCAGGTCCCCGGCCTCCACCTCTTCCTTCTCGGCGCTCTCTGCGTGGTGCAGAGCAGCCTGCATGACTCGGTGAAAGGCCAGGGTCTGAGCGGTCTCGGTGCGCTCTTCATCGGGGGGATGCTTGTCGACATCCTCCCTGAAGAAGCGATCGAGTGCGGCCTTGAGTTTGGGAACCTCGGCACCGCAGTGGCGGAGGATCCGCGCGCCGTCGTCGTCGTGAATCAGTGCGTAGAAGAGATGCTCGACGGTCAAGTAGGCGTGGTGCCGTGCCACGGCCTCGCGGACCGCTGATTGGATGGTGAGCTGTAGCTCGCGATTGATGCGGCTCACGCCTCCTCCGTACCGGCGCGCAATGGATACCCGCGCTCCTCCGCCAGGCGATGGACCATCACCACCTTGGTCTCGGCGATCTCGAGAACGTAGACGCCCGCCACTCCGGAGCCGGATCGGTGGATCCGGAGCATCAGCTGGTTCGATTCCGCCGGACCCTTGCCGAACACCGACTCGAGGAGCCGCACCACGAACTCCATGGGCGTGAAATCGTCGTTGTAGAGGACCACCTCGAACCGGGGCGGGCGCGCCACGCGGGTGCGCCTCTTCTCGACGACACCGCCTTCGCGCTCCGTCCAGGAATCCCCGCCGCCCCCGCCGGGCGGATCCGGTCCACCCGAAGACTGACCCAGGAATGGATCCACTCGCCCATTTTGCGTCAGTCTCCTAGCCATGCGCAGATGATAGCCCACCTTCCTTCGACGCTGGCTACACTCGGGGATCGATGGCAGAGATCGAGACGCTGGAGGGTGTCCGCCAGGTTCCTCGCGGGGAATGGAACGCTCTCGTGGCCGATGAGTCGCCTTTTCTCGAGTGGGGCTGGCTCGCCGCCCTCGAGGAAAGCGGGGCGGTGAGCCCGGAGAACGGCTGGACTCCCCTCCCATTGGTGGCCCGGGAGGAGGGGAGGCTCGTGGCGGCGTGTCCCCTCTACGCGAAGCAGCACAGCGAGGGCGAGTTCGTCTTCGACTGGAGCTGGGCCGACGCCGCCTACCGGGCGGGGATCGACTACTACCCCAAGCTCCTGATCGGCGTCCCCTTCACGCCGGTCACGGGGGCCCGCTTCCTGACGGCCAAAGGTGTCGATCGCGGACTCTGGGTGGAGCGGCTCGCCCGGACGGTACGCGAGATCTGCTCCAACAACGCCCTCTCCGGAGCGCACGTCAACTTCTGTCGGGACGACGAGCGCGCTCCCCTCGAGAGCGCCGGATTCATGCCGCGGCTCGGATTCCAGTACCACTGGAGGAACGACGGCTTCCGCAGCTTCGACGATTACCTGGCAAGCCTGCGCAGCAAGCGTCGCAATCAGGTGCGGCGCGAGAGGCGCGAGATGGAGGGCCAGGGGATATCGATCGAACGCCACGTGGGAGCGGCCATTCCCGATGATCTCTGGCGGCGGATGTTCGAGATCTACCGGACCACCATCGAGAAGAACCCCTGGGGGCGACTCTACCTGAACCACCGCTTCTTCGAGCTGCTGGGACAACGCTTCCGCGAGCGACTCTGCTTCATCGTCGCACGGCAGCACGGAGAGATCATCGCCGGCGTACTGAACGTGCAGAAGAGGGACGCCCTCTACGGGCGCTACTGGGGCGCATTCAAGGAACTGCGCCACCTTCACTTCAACATCTGCTACTACGCCGGGGTGGAGCACTGCATCGAAGCGGGGCTCGGCCGTTTCGAGCCCGGGGCCGGCGGCCGATACAAACAGATGCGCGGCTTCGACGCGACACCCACCTGGAGCTTCCACTACCTGGCCGATCCCCGGCTCTCGTCCGCCGTCGAGCGCTTCCTCGAGGCGGAACGGGCCGAAGCGCGTTACGCCATCGACTGGTATACCGGCCACACCGCCAGAAGACGGGGGAACGGCTAGAGCTTAGAGTTCCACCCCGGTGACCGACCCGTTCAGGATGGCGAGCACCTCGAGGGGCGTGAGGGTGGGCTTCGCCAGGAGAGCGGCGAGGGAAGGCTCTCCGTCTTCGCCCCCGCTTTGCTCTCGCGGATCTCTTTGGCTCGCTTCCCACAGCTCGATGGAACGGTCGGAGAAGCCCGCCTCCATCAGCGGATCCCCGACGAACTCGGGCCCTGTCGCCACCACCCGCCCCTCTCGGAGCACGATGGCATCGGGCGTCTCGGCGAGGATCCGGGCCGGATCCACTGCGGCGCGTACGGATGCAACGCCCGAGCGATCGGCGACGAGGACGACCAGAACCGAGGGGGGTTCGCGGAAGGGCAGCGACTCCGCCCAGTCGAGACCTCCCTCCACCCACCGAGGGCGCTCTCCGAGAAGAGCGGAGGCCGACACCACGGCCACGGTGCAACTCACGCACACCAGGACGAGCTTCCACACGGCTTTCGCATCGACCGCGGCTCCCGAAAACCTGAGGCCACTTCACGAGGCGACGCCGGCCAACCCCAGCGCTGCGGAAGAGCCATCCGGCCGCCCCGAGCCCGGATTATTCATGAAGCTCGTAGCGAGGACGCAGAGAGTGCAGCAGATTCGCGACCCTCGGACCGGAGGCCGCCGGAGGCGTACTTGGCAGTACGTCGAGGACGGCCGGAGGGAGAAGGTCGCGAAGATGCTGTGCTATCGGCGTCCGCAGTAGAGCGCTCATGAATAATTCGGGCTAGGTCCGCAGCGAAGGGGTGAGCTCGCCGGGGTCCACCTCGGGAATCCATACCTGCATTCCGTACTCGACGCCCAGCCAGACGGCGGTCCCGGAGCGGAAGACCCGCTTCTTCGGCCGCTCCCCGTAGACGGTCACCTCGATCTCGTCCAGCTCGTAGGCGTCATCGTCCACGCGCCGTCGCCCAGCGTGTTTGCGCAGGTACAAGCGGTCGATCTTCTCGAATTCGATGTAGAACAGCGATGGATCGTTCCAGTCGCCCTTCGACCTGCTGGGGCTCTTCGCGCCAAGGACGGCGTCCGCATCCCAGACAGCCCCGAGGACGTACTTCACCCGCGATCGCCGCTCGAAATCGTCGAACCACCTCACATCGAGCGGGAACTCCCGTCCACCCCCGGTCCCGGCCACTCCCACGTAGAGAGGATCGTCGGTACCCGAATGCCTCCCCAGCCCCGTGTTCAGCCGGACCACAATTCCGCGCAGATAGCTCACCGCAACCTCCAACCGATGGCCCCATAGTATACGCGAGCGGGGCGAGCGGGGACGTTCCTGCGAAGGAGTGGAGAACGGGATACGATCGGATCCCATCCGAAGGAGGGTCCCATGTCAGAGCGCATTGTGGTTTCGATGCGAGGCGGCGTCGCAGACGTGAAGCTCAACCGCGCGGAGAAACTGAATGCGCTGGACCAGGCGATGTTCGAGGCCCTGGTGGAGACGGGGCAGGAGCTGGCTCGGGACCGAAGCTTGCGCTCCGTCGTCCTCTCGGGAGAGGGTCGGGCCTTCTCCGCCGGGCTCGACTTCTCCGGCTTCACGGCCATGGCCGGCCAGGATCCCGCCGCTGGCGCGGTGGGACGCAATCCCCTGGAACGAGAGCCGGGCCGCCCGGCAAATTTCGCCCAGAGCGCCGCTTTCGTCTGGATCGAGCTTCCGGTCCCGGTGATCGCCGCCGTACACGGCGTCGCCTACGGGGGAGGACTCCAGATCGCCCTCGGAGCCGATATCCGCCTGGTCGCCCCGGATGCGCGTCTCTCCGTCCGCGAGATCCAGTGGGGCCTGATTCCGGACATGAGCGGAACCCAGACCTTGCGCCATCTGGTCCGCCAGGACGTCGCCCGGGAGCTCACCTACACGGGGCGCATCGTCTCCGGCACCGAGGCGGTCGAGCTCGGTCTCGCCACCCACGTGAGCGACACGCCCTACCAGGACGCTCTCGAACTCGCCCGCGAGATCGCCGGCAAGTCACCCGACGCCGTTCGCGCCGCCAAGCAGCTGCTGACGGCGGCACCCGTGGTGAGCATCGAAGAGGGCTTGTTGCTCGAGGAGAAGCTGCAGAGGCCACTGATCGGCGGGCGCAACCAGATCGAGGCCGTTCAGGCCAACCTGCAGAAGCGCGATCCCGAATTCACCGACCCGGAGTGAGCGGGGACGTTCCTGCGTAACTGCGTTGTTGCGCGGCAACAACGCAGTTACGCAGGAACGTCCCCGCTTGCCCCGCTGCCTCAGTCGAAGCTGCCGTGACGTCCGGCACCGGCGGAAAAGCGGGTCGCGCCCTCGCGGGTCTCGCCGCTCTGGATCACCTGGAGACCGCGATCGAACTCGTTCGAGATCGCCTCATCCAGGGACATGCCCGTCTGCTCGTAGACGGAAAGACGATCCGAGCGCATGCACCGCTCCGGAAAACCGGCGATCTGCTCGGCGAGGATCTCGGCGGCAGCGCGGCTCTCGCCATCGGGAACCACCCGATCCGCGAGTCCGAAGCGAAGGGCCTCCTCGGCGCCCACGGGACGCCCGGTGAGGATCATGTCCAGCGCCCGCCCCATGCCGACGATCCGCGGTAGTCGAACGGTTCCACCGTCGATCAGGGGAACTCCCCACCGCCGGCAGAAAACGCCGAAGACGGCGCTCTCCTCGACGACGCGAAGGTCGCACCAGAGGGCGAGCTCGAGTCCCCCCGCCACCGCATGGCCCGCCACGGCGGCGATCGTCGGCTTCGAGAGCAGCATGCGGGAGGGCCCCATCGGGCCGTCCCCCTCCCGTCGGGTCACGTTGGCCCGCCCCTCGCCCTCGCTGACGGCCTTCAGATCCGCACCCGCACAGAAGGTTCCCCCTTCTCCGTGCAGCACGGCCACCTTGGCATCGGCGTCGGCTTCGAACTGCCGGAACACTTCGGCGAGGGCGGCAGCCGTTTCGCTGTCGACGGCGTTGCGCCGCTCTGGACGGGAGAGAAGCACCGTGAAGACGGGACCCTTGCGCTCGACTCGTACCGACATCCACTGCACCTCCTCGGATACCACAGCTCAGCGGAACTTCGAGAAGTCCGGGGGCCTCTTCTCGGCGAAGGCTTCCACCCCTTCGCGCGCCTCCTCCGTCTCGACGAAGATCCCCAGGGTATCGAAAGCCATGGTTCCGAGGCCGGCGACGGATTCGCTGTCCGCGTTGAAGGAATGCTTCAAGACGCGCAGCGCGGTGGGGCTCTTCTCCAGCATCTCGTCCGCCCAGCGCCGCACCTCGGCGCGCAGTTCGGCGGCCGGCACCACGCGATTGACCAGACCCCATCGCTCCATGGTGGCGGCATCGTAGAGACGACACAGGTACCAGACCTCCCGGGCCCGCTTCTCGCCGAGGATGCGGGCCAGGTAGGCGGTACCGAAGCCGGCATCGAAGGAGCCGACCCTCGGGCCCGCCTGGCCGAAGCGAGCGTGATCCGCGGCGATGGTGATGTCGCACAGCACGTGGAGCACGTGCCCACCCCCCACCGCGACACCGTTCACGGCGGCGATCACTGGCTTCGGAACTTCGCGGATCACCCGGTGGAAGTTCTCGATCTCGAAGAGTCCGCTCTCGCTGGGGCCGTAGTCTCCGGTTTCCTGGCGCTGCTTCTGATCCCCGCCGGAGCAGAAGGCCCGATCCCCGGCCCCCGTCAGGCACAGCACACCCACCTGGCGGTCGGCCCAGGCCGCCTTGAAGGCCCAGATCAGCTCGTCGACGGTGCGAGCGCGGAACGCATTCATGCGCTGCGGCCTGTCGATGATGACCCAGGCGAGGCCGCGATCCACCTCGTAACGAACGTCGCTCAGATCCTCAGCCTTCACGCTTCTTTCCCTCCTCGGCAGCGGGCTCATCGCCCCGGGCGATGCGCACCCGCGTGATTCGGCTCCCGGAGACACCCGCGACGGTGATCTCGAAACCCGGCAGCGAGACCCGCTCCCCCTGGCGGGGTGCGTGCCCGAGCGTGTTGAAGACCAGCCCTCCCAGCGAGTCGCCCCGCTCGGCGGGAACCTCCCAGCGGGTCTCTCGGTTGAAGTCGAGCACCTTCACCCGCCCGAGAGCCTGGTAGGAGCCGTCGGGAAATCCCCGGATCGTCTGCAGCTCTTCGTGGTCGAACTCGTCGCGGATCTCACCCACGATCTCCTCGAGGATGTCCTCCTGTGTACACAGGCCCAGGGTGACACCGAACTCGTCCTTGACCACGGCGAGGTGAACGAAGGCCTGTTGCATCTCGGTGAGCAGACGCAGGATCGGCTTTCGCTCGGGAACGCGCAGCACCGGCTTGAGGATTTCCTGGAGATTGCCGCCATCCGCGCGGACGTGCTGGATCAGATCCTTCAGGTGCACTACGCCGAGGACGTGATCGATGGATTCCTCGAAGATCGGCACCCGCGTGTAGCGCTCTTCCAGCACGCTTTCGAGCAACGCCGAGGGCTCCGTGGTGACCGGGAACGCGACGATCTCGGTCCGAGCTACCATGATCTCCTCGACGGTCATCTCCGCCGCGCCGGCGGTGGCGCCGATGATCGCCAGGGGAGTTCCCACCGGCGCACCCTCCCGGGTCCGCCGCGCCAGGCGGAGGACCGCTTCCGTCGCCGCCGCCGAATCGGAGTCCGGGCTGCCCCCGATGCGGCGGACGACCGGCTCGACGACCCGATCGAACAGAAGGTGCACGGGGCGCAGGAGCTGGTGAAGGATGTAGATGGGGAGCGCCACCAGGAAGGCGATTCGGCGCGGATAACGGGCGGCGGCGGCCTTGGGCAGAACCTCGCAAAAGATCAGCACCAGGACCGTCATCACCGCGGTGGCGACCACAATCCCCGTGCTCTCCCCAAGGTAGGCGATCGCCAAGGCCGAGGCCGCTGCGGCGCCCAGGATGTTGACCAGGTTGTTGCCCAGCAGGATCGTGACCAGCAGGTGCGAGGTGTGCCCGAGAAGATCCCGGGCGGCGACGACCGATGGGCCGCGCAGCTCCCGAATCTCTTCCTCGATCTCGTGGCTCCCGAGGCGCAGCAGCGCCGTTTCACTTCCCGAGAAGAAGGCGGAGAGCACGAGGCATGCGAGCACCAGGAGAAGGAGACTCACAATGTCCATGACGGTTCCTCAAAGGGGGTGTCGGACGACGCGCGAGAATTCGCATGGTCGCCGCAGGATGCGTGGAGGTGGGCGGGAGCGAGCCGGTGACTCTGTGGGGGCAGGGCGTGCATCGTCTGGGGCGAGGCTATCCCGGGACCCGGATCCGGTCAATCGCGGCGGAAGAGCCGCTTGATGAAGCCCTGCCGCCTCCAGTCACGGCGCTTCATGCACTTCTCGAAGCGCTCTGGAACCAGCTCGCCAGCGTCGTCGTCAGTCAGCAGTCGACAGACCCGGGTGGTCTCCTCGAAGCGACCCTGATCACCCGCAGCCACGTCCCACGGCGCCTGCCGACCGCCGCAGCTCGCGCCGACGAGAACGGCCGAGGCGACCAGAGCGGTGGCGATGGTTCGTGCCGGGTCGATCAGGAGGGGACTCCCCGGAGCGCGTCCGGGTGGGGACGTCTCCGGTCTCGTCGAATCGGCGCTCGACTGGGAAGGCCTTCGCTCAGCTGAACCAACGACCCAGTCTGCTCCGCCACATGAATCGGATGAACCTCTGCCGCCTGTCTTCGCTCTTGCGGCGGAAGGGGTAGCTGCCGCGTACCTTCTTGCCGCCGAAGCGGTTGACGATGATCGGCAGAGCGTGGCAATAGCTTCTGAGACCGATCTCGCCGTTCACCTGCCCGAGACCGCTCTCCTTTCGCCCACCAAAGGGCGCATCCTGGACGCCGTAGGTGATCGTCATGTCGTTCACGCAAACTCCGCCGCTCTCGAGACGTCCGGCGATCTCACAGCCCTTCCGCTTGTCTCGGGTCCAGACGGTCCCGCTCAGGCCGTAACGCGTGTCGTTCGCCAGACGGATGGCCTGTTCCTCGTCGCGCACGCGCATGATCGGCAGCACCGGGCCGAAGGTCTCGTCGCGCATCAGCTCCATGTCGTGATTCACGTCGACGACCACCGTCGGCTCGTAGAAGAGCCCCGGAAGGTCGGGATTGCGGCGCCCGCCGGCGAGGACGCGCGCACCCTTGTGCCTGGCGTCCTCCACCTGCCTCTCGATCACCTCGAGCTGCTCCTGCCTGAAGATCGCCCCGACGTCGAACTCCCCCTCCGCTCCCTGGCGGAGCTCCGCGACCTTCTCCACCACCTTGCGCGTGAACGCGTCGCATACCTCGTCGACGACGTATACCCGTTCGGTCCCCCAGCGGAGCTGACCCGCGTTCAGGAACGCTCCGGCGAGGGCGCCGCTCACGGCGCGATCCAGGTTGGCGTCGGCGCAGACGATCATCGGATCCTTGCCACCGAGCTCCAGCGTGCAGGGAATCAGCTGCCGGGCGCAGGCCTCCGCGACCTTGCGACCGGTGGGAACGCTTCCGGTGAAGGAGATCTTGTCGATGCCGGCCTCGGCGAGTGCCGCACCGGTCTCTCCGTCGCCGAGAAGCACGTTGAGCACGCCATCGGGCAGACCGGCCACCTCGAAGAGATCGCCAACGAGCTTCCCGGAGTAGGGCGAAAACTCCGAGGGCTTGAGCAGCACCGCATTGCCCGCCATCAGTGCCTGAACGGTGGGATTCAGTGACAGGATGAAGGGCGCGTTCCACGGCGTGATGATCCCCACCACCCCGAGGGGCCGGTAGACGATGCGAAGCCGCCTGGTCAGTCCCCGCAGGCCGTGCATCCGCCTCTTCCGGGTACGGAGGATCTCGCCCGCGCGCTTGGCGTAGAAGCCCAGCGCATCGCAGCCGGCGAGGATCTCCATGGCGATCGCCTCGGAGCGGGCCTTGCCGGTCTCGCGGAGGACCACCTCGATGAACTCTTCCTGGCGCTCGACGAGCGCGTCCAGGGCGCGATAGAGGTACCGGGCGCGCTCATCGAAGCCGAGCTCCGCCCAAGCGGGCTGCGCCTTGCGTGCCGACTCCAACGCGTTGTGCACATCGTCGTCCGTCGCGACTTCGAACTCGCCAGCGGGCTCGAGGGTGGCTGGACTGCGCAGGCGGTAGCGGCGACGTGAGCTTGCAGGTGCCTCGACGGGTTCGATGATGGCCATGACTACTTCCCTGCCAGACCGGAGAATTCGAGGTTCATCGGGGGGATCCCTTTGATCGAGGCGTCAGCCGAGGAAGCAGTATACGATCACAATGTGTCGAGCGCAGCGCCGATCGAGGTCCCTTCCGAATACCCGATCCGCGGGGTCGACAGCCGACGCCGGACCTCCGTCTCCCACCCCGGTTCGGGCCTCTAGCCCGAGATGCCGGTCTACCGTCTCGGTTCCGGTCACGCCTTTCCGCCCCCCGAGGAGGCGGAGGAGGGGGGGCTGCTCGCCGTGGGAGGAGATCTCTCCCCGCAGCGCCTGCTCACCGCATACGCCATGGGGATCTTCCCCTGGTATCAGCAAGAGCCCGTTCTCTGGTACTCCCCCGATCCCCGCACAGTGCTCGTGCCGAGCGAGCTCCGGGTCTCCCGGCGTCTTCGCCGTACCCTGAGGCAGGGCCTCTTCGAGCTTCGCCTGGACTCCTCATTCGAAGCGGTGATCCGCTCCTGCGCCAGCGTTACCCGGCGGGGAAGCGGGGGTACCTGGATCACGCCGGAGATGATCGACGCCTACTGCAACCTCCACGAACTCGGCTTTGCCCACTCTTCGGAGGCCTGGTGCGAAGGGAAGCTGGTGGGCGCAGTCTACGGCCTGTCCCTCGGCAGCGGCTTCTTCGGTGAGTCGATGTTCTTCCGCCGGCGAGATGCATCGAAGGCGGCCCTCGTCGCCCTGGTCTGGCAGATGGAGGCGTGGGGATTCGAGCTCTTCGACTGCCAGACGCCGACGGAGCACCTGGCGCGCTTCGGTGCCAGGGAGTGGCCGCGTGATCGCTTCCTTCGGGTCCTGCGGAAGAGCACGGAGCGGCCGACCCGCCGCGGGCGGTGGCGACTCTCACAGGGGCTGATGGAATCGAGACTCCGGGAGCGACGGGCGGGTCGTCGGACGACCGATCGCTAGCCCGCGATCTTCTCGTACAGCAGATCCGTCATCCAGGTCTCCTCCCGTCCAGATGGTAGACTCCCAGGAGGATTCGAGAAAAGCGAACGCCGAAAGCGGAAGCTCGGAAACCCGAGCC